>OBUR01000319.1_pt1 | contig 15293 bp, 12 predicted proteins | sample 1475951 | NCBI WGS metagenome assembly OBUR01 (sample SAMEA2579957, study PRJEB22360) | human gut metagenome
GCCGATAAAAACGAGCCGGAGTGGATGCTAGATCTTCGCTTGCAAGGCTACCGCGCGTTTTTGCAAAAGCCAATGCCGGATTGGGGCGTGGATTTAAGCGGTTTTGACGCTGACGATTTTAAATACTACGTGCGCCCGGTTCACGATCAAGCAAAAACTTGGGACGATTTGCCGGAAGATATTCGCAAAACTTACGATCGCTTAGGCATTCCGGAAGCGGAGAAAAAGCGCTTAGTTTCAGGCGTTGCAGCACAGTACGAGTCGGAAGTTATTTACAATTCGATTCGCGAAGACTTGGCAGCTCAAGGCGTGATTTTTGTTGACACGGATACGGCAGTGCAAAAGTATCCGGAGCTTGTAAAAAAGTATTTCGCAACCGTGATCCCTGTTGACGACAACAAGTTTGCAGCTCTTAACACCGCGGCTTGGAGTGGCGGCTCGTTCGTGTATGTTCCAAAAGGCGTGCACGTGGATATTCCGCTTCAAGCTTACTTTAGAATTAATACGCCGAACATGGGTCAGTTTGAGCGAACGCTTATTATTGCAGACGAAGGCTCTTACGTGCATTACGTTGAAGGTTGCACGGCTCCAATTTATTCCACGGATTCGCTTCACGCTGCAAACGTTGAAATTGTTGTGGAAAAGCATGCTCGCGTGCGTTACACAACAGTGCAAAACTGGTCAAATAACGTGTATAACTTGGTAACTCAGCGAGCTTACGTGCGCGAAGGCGGCACAATGGAGTGGGTTGACGGAAACATCGGCTCCAAGGCAACTATGAAGTATCCTGCTTGTATTCTTGCCGAGCCTTACGCAAAAGCGGAAACTATGTCTTTGAGCTTTGCTGGCCGCGGACAATACCAAGATACTGGTGCGAAGATGATTCATTTAGCTCCGCACACGAGTTCTACGATTGTTGCTAAGTCTATTTCGCGCGGCGGCGGTCGCTCAGCTTACCGCGGTCTTGTGAAGATTATTAAGGGCGCGAGCGGCTCTAGCTCGTCGGTTGTGTGCGATGCTTTGCTTGTTGACGATTTTTCCAGGTCCGACACTTATCCGCATGTTGACGTGCGAGAAGACGACGTTTCGATGGCTCACGAGGCCACTGTTTCCAAGGTTTCTGAGGATCAGCTTTTCTACTTGATGAGCCGCGGTCTTGAAGAAAAAGAGGCTATGGGCATGATTGTTCGCGGCTTCGTGGAGCCGATTAGCCGCGAGCTGCCGATGGAGTATGCGCTTGAGTTGAATCGCTTAGTTGAGTTGCAAATGGAAGGATCCGTGGGCTGATGAGCGAAGATTTAAAAGAGAATTTAGGCAATAAAATGACGGAAAAAGAAATTAATATTCCTATAGCAGACCCTAATGATCCGTATGCGGTTCCTGCAGCAATGCCTTCTAGCGCAGATAAATCCGTGCGCTCGTTTAATGTGGAAGATTTTGCGATTCCAACTCGCAAGCAGGAAGATTGGCGATATACTCCAGTTGAGCGAATTTCCGAGTTTTTCGAGCGTTTTGAATCATCTAATAGTATTCAAGTAACTCTTGAAGGCCTTGGTGGAGCTGCGTTGGATGATTCTTACGTTGGCAGCGACGGTTCTGTAAGTTTGCAAGTAAAGCCGAAAAACGAGGCTCCTCATACCGATATGAAGCCGTCTGATCGCGTAGCTGCAGTCGCGTGGAATGCAGCGAAACAAGCGCACGTGCTTCACGTATCTGGCGAAATCAAAAAGCCAATCGTGCTGAAAATTCAGGGCGACAATGTTAATACGCTTGATGCATTGCACTTAGTAATCGAAGCAGACCCGCGCGCAAACGCAGATATTATTATCGAACATACCGGCTGCGCAAAACTTGCTGAAGGTGTGGAAATTATTCTCGGAAAGCACGCGCACGTTTCTACTACATTTATTCAAGAGTGGTATTCGGGAAGCAAGCACGTTGGAAATCAGCGTATTCACGTTGGTGAGGGTGCTTCGCTTCGCCACACGATGGTCACTCTTGGCGGAGATGTTGTGCGCATTCGCATGGATCAGGATTTTGGCGGCGAACAGGGTGATTTGAACATGCTCGGCATGTATTTTGTGGATCCAGGCGAGCATGTTGAGCACCGCACAATGGTTGTGCACAATTATCCGGAATGCAAGTCCAGAGTAGTGTACAAGGGTGCCTTGGAGGGGAAGGGAGCGCATTCAACTTGGGTTGGAAACGCGCTTATTAAGCCGGAAGCTCCTGGCACAGATTCGTACGAGTTGAACCGTAATTTGGTGCTCACTCCTGGCGCAATCGCCGATTCTGAGCCAAATTTGGAAATTGAAAACGGCAATATTATTGGCGCGGGTCATGCAAGTTCAGTTGGACGATTTGACGACGAAGAGCTTTTCTACCTGCAGTCTCGCGGAGTTAGTGAGGTTGAAGCCAGAAAGCTTGTTGTGCGTGGATTCTTTAACGAGCTTATTGAAGAAATTGGCGTTCCGGAAATTGTTGATCACTTAATGAAGGCGATTGCGCGCCGTCTTGCAAGAACGGAAGAATAGGAGAAAAACATGTCAACTTTGGAAATTAAGGATTTGTACGCTTCTGTAGAAACAAAAGAAGGTCGCAAGCAAATCTTAAAAGGTGTAAATCTTACAGTTAATTCTGGCGAAACTCACGCAATCATGGGTCCTAACGGATCTGGAAAGTCTACTCTTGCCTACACTTTGGCAGGACACCCAAAGTATGAGGTTGATTCGGGTCAAGTTCTTCTCGACGGCGAAGATATTTTGAAAATGACTCCTGACGAGCGTGCAAAAGCTGGATTATTCCTCGCAATGCAATACCCAGTAGAGGTACCGGGCGTATCTATGACGAACTTCCTTCGCACTGCAAAAACTGAAGTCGAAGGCAAAGCTCCATCTTTAAGAAGCTGGGTGAAAGAACTTAGCGAGGCTATGAAAAAGCTTCGAATGGATCCAAAATTTGCGTCGCGTTCTGTAAACGAAGGCTTTTCTGGCGGCGAAAAGAAGCGCGCGGAAGTTTTGCAACTAGAGCTTTTGAAACCAAAGTTTGCGATTTTGGACGAAACTGATTCCGGACTCGACGTTGACGCTCTTCGAATTGTGTCAGAAGGCGTGAATCGCGCCAAAGAGAACACCGGTTTGGGCATTATGATGGTCACGCATTACACGCGAATCCTCAAGTATATTAAGCCGGATATTGTGCACGTTTTTGCGCAAGGTCACTTTGTAAAGACTGCAGGACCGGAGCTTGCGGACGAGCTGGAAGAAGAAGGCTACGACAAGTATTTGCCGGAAGGTGCAACTGAGTCGGCACTGGCTTAAGCGCGGTTCAAATACAGTTTAATCTATCTGTATATTCGTAAAAATAGCGTCAAAATAGCGTAAAAAACGGTTTAATATGACTACAGTGACTACAGAAAATATTATGCGAGAATTTAGCGATTTGCGCTCGCAGTTTCCGATTTTGCGTCGCACAGTTCACGGCACTTCGCTTTACGACACTGTGCACGGAAAACCCTTGATTTACTTGGATTCTGCAGCAACTTCGCAAAAGCCGCAAGTTGTAATCGACGCCGAAAAAGAGTTTTACGAAACAATTAACGCAGGAGTTCACAGGGGAGCACACGAGTTGGCGGCGCTTTCCACGGTTGCATTCGAAGAAGCGCGTGCGAAGGTTGCGCGTCTTGTTGGAGCGTGCGCGGATGCTGGGCGCGAAGAAATTGTTGTTACTCCGGGCGCGACCGGCGCGCTTAATCTTCTCGCAACTGCTATTGGCAACGCTAGTGCAAAAGCGAGAATCTGCAAAAAAGACAGTAGTGATTCTGTTAGTTCTAAGCGTGATTTCCGCCAAAATTTTGTTCTTCGAGAAGGCGATGTAATAGTCGTATCTCGCGCAGATCATCACTCTGTTTTGCTGCCATTCCAAGAGCTTGCTCTTCGCACGGGAGCGGAGCTTCGTTGGATTGACGTAACAGAGGACGGCCGCGTGCGCACGGACACGGATTATTTGCGAACAATTATTGACGAGCGCACGAAAATTGTTGCAGTTACGCATATTAGCAACGTTACTGGCGCGATTACGGATGTTTCGTCGATTTGCAAGCGCGCTCACGAAGTTGGTGCGATTTTTGTGCTTGACGCATGCCAGTCAGTGCCTCATATTTCGGTTGATTTTCACGCGTTAGACGTTGATTTTGCAGCATTTAGTGCGCATAAAATGTATGGACCTACGGGAGTTGGATTCTTGTATGGTCGCCGCGAGCTTTTGAACGCTCTTCCGCCGGCGAATTTCGGCGGTTCAATGGTGGAGCTTGCGTGGCTTAACAAGCCTGCGCAATACATGGATGCGCCTTACCGTTTTGAGGCTGGAACTCAGCCGGTTGCGCAAATGGTTGCGGCCGGAGTTGCAGCGGATTGGTTGCGCGCGGTGGGTATGAATAAAGTTGCAGAGCATGAGCAGGAAATTGCTGCAGAATTGCTAAAATTACGGGATGTTCCAGGCGTTCGCGTTTTGGGTCCAACTGATTTGAGCCAGCGAATTGGCACAGTTGCTTTTGAAGTTGAAGGCGTGCATCCGCATGATGTTGGCCAGTTTTTGGACGCGCAGGGCATTGCGATTCGCGTCGGACACCATTGTGCTCAGCCGATTCACCGTCATTTTGGCGTGTATGCTTCGAATCGCGCTTCCGTTGGTGTTTACAACACGATTGACGAAGCTCGCGCGCTTGTTGAAGCAGTCTCACACGTTCGCGCCTACTTTGGCGCATAATATTGTTAGCGAGCGAGTTGGATAGTTAGCGAGTTAGCAAAGCGAATTGGCGAGTTAGCGAATTAGCGAGTAGGTAAGGAGTGCGTATGTTTGATATGGGTTTTGGTACAGGTGCAGGTTTTGGTGCAGATGCTGGTTTTGGTACAGGTGATGCGGCTGGTGACGGCTTAGAAAGCATGTACCAAGAAGTAATTTTGGATGCTGCGCGAAATCCGCATGGCAAAACTCATTTCGAAACTACGGACGCGCTTGCACAAGCGGAATTGCAGGAAGAAACTCAAGAATCTACTGAATCTGCAAAAAATACAAAATCTGCCGAAATCACCCTAAATAATACTCACGAAAGTTGCGCTGTTGCATCTGATGAAAACTCTGCTTTAGGTCAATCGCACCAATTCAATCCAACTTGCGGCGACGAAGTTACCATGCGCGTGGAGCTTTCGCGCAGCGCAAATAATGACGAAACACCAATAGTATCAAGTATTAAGTGGGACGGTCACGGCTGCTCAATTTCGCAAGCAAGCCTTTCAATGATGGTTGATCTAGTCGAAGGAAAATCAGTTGACGAAGCCTTCCAATTAGACGCGCTTTTCCACAAGCTTATGGAATCTCGCGGAGAAGGTTTGCAAAGCGAAGAGGACGAAGATGCGCTGGAAGATGCAATGGTTTTGCAAGGCGTATCGCGCTACCCAATGCGAATTAAGTGCGCGCTTTTGGCGTGGGAAGGCCTAAAAGACAGCATCGCAAAAGCTTCACAAAACTTGAATCCGCAAATTCTTGGCAGCTTGTAAAATCGAAATTTGGTATAAGCAAAGCAAGGAATATTATGGAAGAAAATCAATCGGCATCTGAGGTGATGTATGAAACGCATCCTGCGAATTTAAGCGCGAATGACATTGGCCGAGTTACAGAAGATGATATTTTAGACGCTTTACACGATGTTGTGGATCCTGAGCTTGGCATTGACGTGGTTGATTTAGGCTTGGTTTATGGCATTGAAATTGATGAGCTTGGGCGCGCAATTATTACTATGACGCTTACCACGCCTGCATGTCCGTTAACTGAATTGATTGAGGATGAGTGTGCGAATGCGCTCGCAGGCTTGGTGGAAGAGTTTCGTATTGATTGGACGTGGAAGCCGCGTTGGAGCGTTGAAAACATTAATGAGGACGGTCGCGCGCAGCTTGAGGCGCTTGGCTACAATCTCAACAGTTTGCAAGCGAATTTTGCTGCAGGAATGTACGGTTCTGGCGTAGTTGGCGATGCGTCGATGAGTGCTGGTATTCCGCCAACTGTGTGAGTATTTGGTTGGCGTGCTGTTTTGTTTTGTTGTTTTGTTTTGAGAGCAACGTATTGCACAAGTGGGAATTATGGGCGCTGAAATAAAGGCAGTTAGTGCAAGCGGTATCTGTGATGTGCACGAAATAAGTGATGTGCGCAAAATAAGTGATGTGCGCGAAAATAGTATTCGCAAGTATGCTTTGCGCAAAATAACTGACGTTGTTTTCGACTTGCAATTGCTGGTGGATTGGGATGCGCGCCGCACTCTGGCTGCGGATTATCCGGATTTTATTGGGGAAGTGCTTTTTAGTTTCGAGCCTGAGTGGGGATTTGAGTTTCACGAGTCATTGCGCGAGGCTGGGTGGAGCAGCAAGCAAGCGCTGGATTCGTTTGATGAGCATCACGGACCGGCAGTTACGTGGCTATATCGCTTGTATTTTGAGCGTTTCGAGCGCGGTTTTGCAGGCGAGCTCGCGGATGCTTCGGCTGTGGCGCGTGAGTTGATTGCGAGCGGCGTGCGCGTGTGGGCACTTGGTAACGCTTCTTGCGATTGGTTAAATTGCGCGCGCAAAACTTGCCCAATACTCGGCGAGCTTAACGGCGTTTGTGCATCTTACGAATCGCATTTGCGCAAACCCGACGTAATGCTTTACCGCACGTTTTTGCAACAAACCGGTCTTTCCGCTGCTTCCGCGCTTTTTCTCGAAAGTGACTCTCGCGCAGCTTCTGCAGCGTCGCTGCTTTATTCTTAAGCTGCATTTCTAATCTGCGCGCGCTCGGCCGCTTCGAGCGAATCGTAGCCATACATGTGCACGGTATTCGCGATTATCATTTGCGTAAGATTTAGGTTTTCCGCGCGCAAGTTATGTACAAAACGCTGGTATTTAGCGAAAGTTGCGTCAGAATACGTGCTTAATTCGCCTCGCAAATACGTTTCAAAAGACGTATTCTCTGCCGTATCCTCGCTAGTTTTAAGCACGCGCATCGCAAAACCCAAATTTGGGTAGCGATTGCGAAAACCCACAGCCCACTCAACTTGAGTTAAAATAATCTGCTCCTGCGCGCTTTTTCTAGGCTCCAAAATCGGCTTAATATAAGGCTTAATCGTGCGCTCAAAAATTTCCGGCGCAGTCGACTCCATCATTCGCGCATACTTTTCCGTAATCAAATTGCCGCCGTCGCTATTCGCGAGCTCAAGATCCTGTTTATAAGACTCCTGCAAATCAAGCGGCCACGCCAAAAACTGACTTATGCGCATAATGCGAAAAGTTGGCCAGTTTCCTTGGCAATTCGCGCGTCCACCTTCGTTTTCTGTAAGCTGGAACTGATCCCACTCGAGTTTAGTGATTTCTTCCGCAAGATTTTCTACTTTCGCAAGCTTTTGCGCTTTCGTATTTACTGATAAATCGCACATCATAAGCTCTTCAAACATGCTGCACGCGAGTGAATATGTGCTTCAACGTACGGCCGCTGCCATTCCAAAAAAGTTTCGCTGCAATCGCTTAAGCCTTGATATTGCAATTCTCGCACAATATCTTCGCAAATGCTGTCAATTATTTGCGTAACTTGCTTTTGCGCAAGTCCAGCGCCCTTGCCGCCTTCGCCAAAACCGTCTCCGCCGGAACCGTCTCCGCCAAAGCATGCAGCGGAAGAAAGTCGCATTACCGACTCAAGTTTGCTGCATACTTCCGGAAGCCTAGATGCCATGCGATTGCTGAGCTTGCGCAATGCCGCAAACTGCCACTTGTAGTAAGGCAAGTAGCCTGCGGTTACAGGATTGTTGAGCAGAAAAACGAGGGAAGCAGTTGCGCGCACGAATTCGTTGATAGAAAGCCATGCTGCGGATGCGTCTTTGCGCGCAATCATGCGTGGGAAATTGTATTGGCCGGCTTGCGAAATCATGCCAAGTCTGCGCGAGATTAGTGAGATTCGCACGTCGTTCGGCATGAGTTTGAAGCTTTGGCGCGCTTTTGAGAACTCGCCAAGAGGATCTGCGAAAATTTTTCCGTTCGTCGCTGCTGCAAGCGTTGACTCGCTTAATGAGAGCCATAAGTGCGGCTCGTTTGCGGCCGGGGCAGTGGGGAAGCCGGTTATATTTTCGAAAAATTCGCTTATGCGAAATATTCCGACGCGCTTGCTGCTTTCGCATGATTTGGCGCGCTGCGTTTCGTTGCGAGATTCAAAACCGGCGTATTTTTGCGGAAGTGCGTTGTAAGCGTTTTGCAAATCCGCGCCAATTTCCGCGTAATCTTCGTCAGTAAGCCACAAGCAGAATCCGGGACCAAAATCGTGGTCGCGCGAAATTTCGTCGTCAAAACCGTAGCATTCCGAACCGTGACCAACTAATCCTGCTGCAATGCGATTTTTGTACCTCGCGAATTTTGGCTGATCAAGTAACGGCTTTCCGTAAGTTTGCCAGTATGATTGCGCTAATTGCATGCCGGTTTTTATGTTATTGTTTGCTGTGTGTTGGTTTTCTGTTTGTTGGCTTTCTGTTTGTTGGCTTGATGATTCTTGAATTTTTGTAGATAATTTTGCAGATACTTTTTCGGATATTTTCGTAACTTTTTCTGCCAACTTGCGCGTTTGTCGCAAATTTTCTGCCGTAATCGCGTAAGATTCGCTATCTTTTCCGTAGCATCTCGCAATCAAATCAAGTGCCTTACTGTAACTTTCCTCAGCCTGAGCGTACTCTCCGCGCGCGCACTGTACTTGCGCAAAGCCTGCCAATGCAGAAGCGTAGTGCGGCTGATTTTCGTTATTCCCCGCAATATACATGCGAACGCTGGTCGAAGCGTGTTCAAAAGCGGATTCAAGAGTTGCGGATTTGCTGTTTGTGCTGGTGTTGGGATGCGAGCACTCCTTCGTATGCTCCTTCGTACACTCCTGCAGCATCGAAAGCGCAAGATTCGTGTGCGTGGCGGCAATATCGATGTCGCACTCAGGATCCGTGCTCGTATTTTGCAAAATTTCAAGCGCCTGATTAAGCTCCTCAATTGCATCATGCGTGCGACCGGTTTCGCTGTAAAGCATCGAAAGATTGTTGTGAAGCGCGGCAAGCTTGCGGTTTTTAGTGCCGAGCGTTTCGGTGGATTCGTTAAGAGCTTGAGTGTAAATTTTTTCGGCGCGATCGTAGCTGCCTGCCGCGCGAAGGCTTGTGGCGGCGTTAATTAGCGTAGTTGTGCCAGCTTCCGTGCCAGCTAGCTGCATTTTGTTTGCAAGATTTAGAGCGCGATTGATGATTGGCTGATTTTTTGTGTGCTCTCCGCGCGAACGGTAAAAGCCCATGAGTTCGTTGAGAATAGACAGTTGCAGGGGATTGGCTTCGGTAAGTTTTCGCAAAAGATACGTTTCAATCGCGTCTGCGCTCGCGTGATTCGCGAACATTTCGTCAAGCTCGTTATAAAATTGCGCAGCGTCCTCCATCAAAGCCCCCTTGCTATTGCGCTTGTTCACAATCAATCGACTTCAATTTTACAGCCATGTAAAGAAACTGCCGCTTTCACGCCAAATTGCGGCAGAAACTTTACGCACGTGTAAAGGAAATATCGCCTACGCGCCTTAATTCGGCAGAAATTTTACAGCCGCGTATAGGAAATGTCGGAATTGCGTGTGCGTGGGTGGAGGGTGATTCTAGAAATCAAAAGTCGGGCTGGCGGGATTTGAACCCGCGGCCTCTTCGTCCCGAACGAAGCGCGCTACCAAACTGCGCTACAGCCCGATGCTGAAACTAGCGAAAGCATATGCGCATAAAAGTTCCAACAACGTCCGTAATGTTACAGGTTGGCTAATACAAATTATTGTAAAGCGTGTGCAAGTCGCGCAAAGCAAGTCACGCAAAGTAAGTCCCGCGTAAGCATATTGCTACAGGCTGCGGAATTTCTTTGTAAACATATCGCAAATTATCACTGCAAGTCGCGTATAAAACCTGTATTACCTACTGGCTACAATTAGCGTTTATGACTGACACCAATACTGCAATGTCTGCCGCGCAAAGTGCCGCAGAATCTGCCGCTAAAAATGCAGCAGAAAACGAAGCAACAGATACCGTCAATGAAATTGACACTGTTGAACATGCCGAAATGTTACTCGCTCAAGACGAGGCAATCGCCAAGCGCGTAAACGAAGGCGCAACCTTGGATGAAGCAATCGACCCAAGCAATAAAGAATTTGGGCCACAAGCTCATCCTGAGCAGGTACAGATGCGCGTTGCTAAGCGCGCAATGATGCTTAAGGAGGGTGTGCAGCCTTATCCTGTGCATCTTAACGTTACTGACACAATCGAAAAGGTGCGTGCTGATTTCGATGGCAAGCTTGAAGCTGGCGAAGAAACCGATACCGAGGTTGGTATTGCAGGTCGCGTGCTTTTCTTGCGTAACGCTGGCGGCTTGTGCTTTGTTAAGCTTTCTGCCGGTGACGGTACTACGATTCAGGCGATGGTTTCCAAGAAGGAAATTGGTGAGGAGTCCATTAAAAGTTTTAAGCAGATGGTGGATTTGGGTGACCACTTGTACGTTCGTGGTCGCGTGATTTCTTCTAAGACTGGCGAGCTTTCTGTATTTGCAACCGAGTGGGCGATTGCGGCTAAGGCTTTGCAGCCGCTTCCGGCTTTGCATAAGGAATTAAGCGACGACACTCGTACGCGCAAGCCTTATATTGGCATGATTGCGGACGAGAAGATTCGCGATATGGTTCGCAGGCGTTCGCGCGCTGTGGCTTCGCTTCGCCGCACTTTCGACAGTCATGACTTCTTGGAAGTCGAAACTCCAATGTTGCAAACGGTTCATGGCGGTGCTGCTGCTCGTCCATTTACAACTCACATGAACGCTTTCGACATTGATCTTTATTTGCGCATTGCGCCTGAGCTTTTCTTGAAGCGTTGCTTGGTTGGTGGCATTGAGCGCGTGTTCGAAATCAACCGCGATTTCCGCAACGAAGGCGTGGATGCAACTCACGCTCCAGAGTTTACAATGCTTGAGGCTTACCAAGCTTACGGCACTTACGATACGATTGCTGCTCTTACCAAGGAGCTGATTCAGAAGGCTGCTGTCGATGCTTTCGGTTCCACTAAGGTGACTTTGCTTAATGGCGAAGAGTACGATTTTGGCGGCGAGTGGAAGCAGATTACCATGTACGGCTCGCTTTCCGAGGCTTTGGGCGAGGAGATTACGCCGGAAACTTCCGTTGAGCATTTGGGTGCGATTGCAGACAAGCTTGGTGTTGAGCGCGACGAAGTGGAGAATCACGGCAAATTGGTTGAGCACTTGTGGGAGCACTTCTACGAGGATAAGCTTTACGCGCCAACGTTTGTGCGCGACTTCCCAGTTGAGACGAGCCCGCTTGTTAAAGGTCATCGTACGAAGCCTGGAATGGTCGAAAAGTGGGATTTGTACGTGCGTGGCTTTGAGCTTGCAACCGGCTACTCCGAGCTTAACGATCCTGTTGTGCAGCGCGAGCGCTTTGTTGCTCAAGCTAAGGATGCTTTGGCTGGCGATGTTGAGGCAATGGATATTGACGAGGACTTCATTGAGGCTCTCGGCGTCGGTATGCCTCCTGCTGGCGGCATGGGAATGGGTATTGATCGCTTGCTGATCGCTCTTACTGGCGCAACTATTCGCGAGACAATTACGTTCCCACTCGTGAAGCCTCTTCGCTAGTTGTGATTATCGCTAGTTGTATTAGTTATAATCAGTTGAATTAATCTTAAAAGTCGTTGAATGCTATTTTAGTGTTCGGCGACTTTTTTGATTAAATTTTTCGTGTTTGTTTACTTTTTGTAAGTAGTCGTACGAAACGAATAGACTAGGTAACTATGACATACAAATTAGTATTGCTCCGACATGGTCAGAGCGCATGGAATAAGACCAATCAGTTCACTGGTTGGGTTGATGTACCGCTGACTGAGCAGGGTGTTGAGGAAGCTAAGCATGGTGGCGAGCTTCTTAAAGAGAAGAACGTTCTTCCAGACATCGTGTTCACTTCTTTGCTTCGCCGCGCTATCAATACCGCGAATTACGCGCTTGATGCAGCCGACCGCTTGTGGATTCCAGTTCGTCGCAGCTGGCGTTTAAACGAGCGTCATTATGGTGCTTTGCAAGGTAAGAACAAGTCTGAGATTCGTCAGGAATATGGCGATGAGAAGTTCATGATTTGGCGTCGTTCTTACGCAACTCCACCTCCTGAGATTGATCCAAACGATGAGTATTCTCAGACGAATGATCCTCGTTACGCAGGCGATCCAGTTCCAGAAACTGAAGCTTTGGCAAACGTTGTGACTCGCGTAACTCCTTATTGGGAGTCGGATATTATTCCAGAGCTTAAGTCCGGCAAGACTGTAATGATTGCTGCTCACGGCAACAGCTTGCGCGCAATCGTTAAGATGCTCGATAACTTGAGCGAGGAAGAGATTTCCAAGGTGAACATTCCAACCGCTATTCCTCTGCTTTACGAGTTGGATGAGAACTTCAAGCCAATCAAGCCTCGCGGTGAGTATTTGGATCCAGAAGCTGCTGCTGCCGGCGCTGCTGCTGTGGCTGCTCAGGGTCAGAAGTGAGACTCTGATTAAGCTGGATTTGGTTTGCTTAAGTTAGCTTTTACAATAAAAGTAGGTTTGCAATTAATTTGCAGACCTACTTTTTTATTCACGTTTTATTTTCGTGCGCACTTTGAGTAACTTGAAAGTGCGTAGCGCGTTTCGCTGTAACCGCTTTACGCTACAACCGTGTCTTTATCTGGCTCCGGCTTCTTGGACGGATCGAATCCGGAAACAATAAACACAATTTGCCTTGCGACGGCAACGCAATGGTCTCCAATTCGCTCAATAAAGCGGCTAAGCAGAACGACATCAATTAACTGCCTGCATGTACCCTTCCAATTTTCGCCTTCTACCAGCTCAAAAATCTTCTCGTGCAATTTGTCGAGCGCATCGTCGCCAGCAATAATAGTTTCCGCCATTTGCACATCGCGATTTGCAACCATGGTCGTTAAGCGGCCTGACAGTTCGTGCAAGAAATCAACCATTGCAACAATAGTTTCGCGTCCTTCTTGCGCAATAGCAGATTCAGGCCAGGTTCGTCTAGTAATTTGAGCGATATGACTTGTTAAATCTCCCATGCGTTCAAACGTTGCAGCTAATCGCATTGTAGCTACAACTTCGCGCAAGTCCGTTGCCACAGGGTTTTGGCGAGCAAGCAAAGTCAAGCATTGGTCAATAGTGCTTGCTTCTAAAGCGTCTAAGTCTGCGTCTTTATCGATAACAGTTTGAGCAGCTTCCAAATCCGCGTTTAAAAGCGCGCTTCCAGCATCGTTCATAGCTTTTGCTACAAGTTCTGCCATGCGCTCGATGTTTGAAGCAATTGCCTTCATTTCTTCGTTGAAAATTACTCGCATGGTGCGTCCTTTCTCAGTGCTGTGAGTTTATTTGAACGCCTAGTTTGCACGTCGCTATAAGTCAGGCATCCTATGTAATTATAGACGACGCTGGTAACGAAGCGACCGAAACTTTACAGCCGTGTAAAGTTTCTGCCGCTTTTTAGTTGCATAGTTACAAAAGCGCGCAAAATATGAGATTATAGGAGTATGCCTCAAGGTTCTTCTGCGGTTGTGATCGTTGTATTTGTTGCTTTCGGCGTGCTTGCGTTGTGCGTTGTGCTTTCGTTGTGTGTGTTGATGTCGGATTGGTTTTCTACAGTTTTGCGTCTTTTTAAGCGAGCGTTTAATTATATTCGTGGCGCAAGGTATGGCGCAAAGTATGACGAAAGCGACGACATAACCGACGACATCAGCGACAACGCAAGCGACGACATCAGCGACGACGCGTCCCAAGTTTTGGCAATGCTCGACATGCCAACTGTTGTAATTGATGCCAACAATGACGTAATTCGCGCAAGTTCTGAAGCTTATTTGCTAGGTGTTGTTAGCGATGATTCGCTATGTCAGTCTCGCGTTCTTCAAGCTGTTAATTCCGTACGCGCTTCTGGCGGATTCGATCGCTTCTCTTTGGTCACTTCGACCCCTGAGCGTTATGTGTCAATAACTGCAAATCCTCAAGAGTCAACCACTGTTTCGCGCCCTAATTGGCTTACTGTTACGGCTGGAAGCATTGGAGGCGGTATTGTAGTTGTAATTATTGAGGATACGAGTGCAGCTCACCGTTTTGCGCAAACTCGCGACGACTTTATTTCCAACGTTTCTGAGCAGTTAATGCGATCTACTCGCAACTTAACTCAGCTTACGAAAGTTTTGCAAAACGAACAGGTATCTGCGCAAAAAATTAAAGATATTGCGCAAATTGCCGGTAAATCTTCCAAGAAACTTGAGCACATGCTCGAAGATTTGTTGTGGCTGGGTCGCGCTCAAAATCCTATTGATTTAGATTCTGCGCAAGTATTTTCTTTGAATGATGTTTTGTCGTATGTGCAAAATCAAGTTGCTGCGTTTGCTAAGGATTGTTGCGTACGCGTCGTGTCAAAAGTCGATTCGCACTTATGCGTGCGCGGTGAAATTTCGCAAATTCAAGCTGCAGTGCGGAAATTAGTTGAGAATGCAATTACGTATTCTCCAAAAAATTCTACAGTTTCGCTATCTGCGTCACTTTCAACAGATGGTCAATACGCTGTGATTCGTGTTGTAGATCGCGGAGTTGGCATTGATTTGCAAGATCAGTCGCGAATTTTTGAACGATTCTATCGTGCGAATAATCAAAATAGTCAAAGCCAGGATGGTGTAGGTTTAGGGCTTGCAATTGCTAAGCATGTGGCACTTACGCACCACGGAAATATTACGCTTTGGAGTATGCCGGGGCAGGGTACTACCGTAAGTTTTGCGCTACCAATTGCAAATAAATAAGCAGCAAGTTAGCAAGTTAGCAAATCAGCAAGTTAGCAAATCAGCAAGTTAGCAAATCAGCAATAAACTATTTTCCTAAGCGCCTGTAGTCCCAGCGGTCAAAATGTTCCCAGATTAATAGCAGAACGCCAATAATTGTTCCCGATACGCAAAACAGCACAGGAAACCAAGTTGTAATATGCAATAACGCAACGATAAGCGCAATCATTGTTGCGACTAGCCACGCGATCGTTCCTATAGCAAAAACCTTTCGCAAATCAACGCGCAGCGGTTTTGGTGCTGCTTTTCGTGCATCAGGATTAACTATAGGTGCAAATTTCATACTTCCAACCATACAACTTACCGAAGTCTAAGTGTGACAAGTGCAGCTTAAGCGCGAAAATTGGCGGATTTAGGTT
>OBUR01000325.1_pt1 | contig 14924 bp, 11 predicted proteins | sample 1475951 | NCBI WGS metagenome assembly OBUR01 (sample SAMEA2579957, study PRJEB22360) | human gut metagenome
GCTACGCTAACTGGAAGGATTACACTGCTGATTTAACTAATTCCCCTCTTTATACGCAACTTAGCAATAAAAATCTTGCTTTTATGGATAACGGTAAGTCGGTTGCTGTGCCATATGTTACTGAAAATTACGGCTTGATTTACAACAAGGCTTTGCTTGCTAGGTATGCGGATCTTAAAGATGCAAAGTTGCAGCCAGAAGAAAACGGCAAATCTTTTGAAGATCAAATAACTAATTTCGCTGCGTTGAAGGCTGTTGCAGACGATTTGCAAAAGCGCAAGGATGAGCTTGGTATTGACGGTGCTTTTGCGTCCGCAGGTTTTGATTTAAGCTCCGACTGGCGTTTTAAGACGCATCTTGCAAATATGCCTTTGTATTATCAATTCGTTAAGAATAACGTTAATGGTCAGCCTCAGTCAATTAATTACGACTATGTTGATAATTTCAGGAAGATTTTTGACCTTTATATTTCTGATTCCACAACTCCTGTAAGCCAGTTAAGTACTAAAACTGGCGAGGATGCTGTTTATGAGTTTGCTCTTGGTAAAGCTGTGTTCTACCAGAATGGTACTTGGGCTTGGGGTGATCTTTCAAAAGCTGGCATAAAGCCTGACGATGTTGGCATGCTACCAATTTATATTGGTGCTAAGGGCGAAGAGAAACAAGGCATGGCTACCGGTTCGGAAAATTATTGGTGCATTAATAAAAAGGCTTCAAGGCGGAATCAGGAAGCAACTAATGTCTTCCTTAATTGGTTACTTACTACAAATTATGGTAAGGATGCTTTAGCTAATAAAATGGGCTTTGCTGCTCCTTTCAAAGGTTTCCCTAAAGCAGAAAATCCTCTAGTTCAGGCTGCTGTTGATTACACTGCTAAGCCTGGCAAATTGCCTGTTAAGTGGGTGTTTGTTACTATGCCATCTAGCGGTTGGAAAGACGATGTTGGCTCTGATTTGCTTACATACGCTCAAGCAACAAAAGACGGTATGACTTCTATTGGCGCTAATAAGGCATGGGCTACTCTTAAATCCGCGTTTGTTGACGGCTGGGCTAAGGAATATAAGATTGCTCATGGGCAGAGTTAGTTTAATTAAATAATTTGTTTTGAACTATAATCCTCAAGGGGTTGCACAATCGTTTGCTAAATTGTTGTGCAATCCCTTTAATTATTGCCAAAAATACGTGCTAATTTTATCGAATATATTAGTGGGTGGTGTTTTTATAATGACACGCGTCAATTTACTTATGCTATCGTTTGCAATATTGCAGCAGTTGAGGCATAATAAATATTGTCGATAAGGACACCTAGAGGTGTGGCAGTCCAATGACGGGATTGTCGGCATAGGAGAAAGGTTCGATGATGAATCGTACAATTAAATCAACAATTGCACTGGTAGCTTGCTCGGCAATGGCTTTTGGCGCGCTTGCAGCTTGCGGATCCTCCTCAAGTGACAGCTCTGCTAAAGGTAAGGTTTACTTCTTGAACTTTAAGCCAGAAGCTGCAGATCAGTGGAAGGAAGTAGCTAAGGCATACACCAAGAAAACAGGTGTTGAGGTTAAGGTTCAAACTGCTGCTTCCGGAACTTATGAGCAGTCTTTGAAGAGTGAAATCAGCAAGGGTAATGAAGCTCCTACGCTCTTCCAGATCAACGGTCCAGTTGGTTACGCAAGCTGGAAGGATTACACTGCTGATTTGAAGGATACTGAGCTTTATAACCAACTTCAGAACAAGGATATTGCTTTGAAGGATGGAGATAAGGTTGTTGGCATTCCATATGCAATGGAAACCTACGGCTTGATTTACAACAAAGCTTTGCTTAAGAAGTACACCGAGCTCAAGGATGCTAAGGTGAAGTCTGCTGAAGAAATCAACTCCTTCGATAAGTTGAAGGCTGTTGCAGATGATATTCAAAAGCACAAGTCAGATCTTGGTGTTGAAGGCGCGTTTACTTCTGCTGGTTTTGATTCCAGCTCTGATTGGCGTTTTAAGACACATCTTGCAAATCTTCCTTTGTACTATGAGTTCAAGGAAGATCATGTTACCAAGCAGCCTGCAAAGGTAAAGGGTAGCTTCCTTGACGGTTATAAGAAGATTTTCGATCTTTACATTACTGATTCCACTACACCAGCAACAAAGATTGGTTCCAAGACTGGTGAAGATGCTAATGCTGAGTTCTCCCAGGGTAAAGCTGTGTTCTACCAGAATGGTACTTGGGCTTGGGGTGACCTCTCCAAGGCTGGTATGAAGGCTGAAGACCTTGGTATGCTTCCAATTTATATTGGTGCTAAGGGCGAAGAGAAGCAAGGCTTGGCAACTGGTTCTGAGAACTATTGGTGCATCAACGAGAAGACGTCTGACGCTAACAAGAAGGCAACTAAGGACTTCTTGAAGTGGTTGCTTACTTCCGATGCTGGTAAGGATGCTTTGTCTAAGAAGATGGGCTTCACTACTCCATTCAAGAGCTTCGCAGATATCAAGTCTGACAACCCATTGACTCAGGCAGCTGTTGAAGATGCTAAGTCTGGTAAGACTCCAGTAAGCTGGAACTTCACCGTAATGCCATCTGATAACTGGAAGAACGACCTCGGCTCTGCTTTGCTTGAGTACGCTCAGGGCACTGGCAAGTGGGATAAGGTTAAGACAGCGTTTGTGGATGGTTGGGCTAAAGAATATTCTCAAGCTCACGAAGATGACTAATAAACAAACAGACGTTACACCTGCTGACGTAAGCAAGCAAAGGTGACGTAAGAAAATCCGCTAGGATACTGGCACATCACAGTGCTAAGTCCTAGCGGATTTTGTTATTTCGATATTTTGTTATTTCGATATTTTCTAGAAAACTATAAAAGGTCTATTCTTTTAATAATGCAGCTGTGCTTGAACGCACAATAAGTTGCGCTGGAACAATGCGATACTGATCTTCAACTTTCTCTGCGTTTATAAGCGCAAGCGTGATATTTGCCGCAGTAGAAGCAATATCAACTGGATCCTGTCTAATAGTAGTTAAGCCAGTTTCATGCGCGTAAAAACTATCGTCAAAACCAATAATTGACACATCTTTTGGAGTAGAATACCCGCTGCGTGCAAGCTGAAACATAAGCGGTATTGCAATACCATCTTCTTGGCATGCAATTGCTGTTGGCATAATTGAACTTCCAAGAAGCATAGAAACTATGGCACTTATGCGATCAGAATTAGCAGGTGCCACAATTTCTGTAGGTGTGATCCCGCTATTTTGGCATTCATCAATAAAAGAATGGTAACGTTGCAATACGCTGAAATGTAGTGAAACGTCACGAGTTGTGCGCACATATGCAATATTGCGATGCCCTAAACCGATTAAGTGGCGTGCCATAAGTCTTGCACCTTGGTCATCGTCAATATTGATAGTCGCGTCAAAATCGCATTTTTGTGGATATAAGCAGTTTATGCCAACAATTGGCACGCCTGTTGATTTAAGTTGTGCGATTTCGTTGGTATTTACGTCAAAGGAGCACACAACAACGGCGTCAGCATTACGTCTAGTTGGGAGCATTGTGAAAAATTCACTACGCTCTTTACTGCTGGAAATCTGAAAAATAGACAAATCATATCCAGCTGTGTGGAATACTTGATTCAATCCTTGAATAATAGATGCAGAAAACCATAGACGAATTTGATCGCTAATCAATAAAGCGATGCGCAAGGTTTTACCAGATTTTAGTGCTGCTGCAGATTTCGAAATAGAAAAATTCAATTGTTCGGCAATGGCCAATACTTTATTGCGAGTGGATGCAGATACTAAGTTCGGTCGTGTAAATGAACGCGACACAGTAGAAACTGACACATGAGCTTTATTCGCTACATCTTGAATATTTGCCGACATGTGAACTCCTTTATTCGCGTATAACAAACGTGTAGCACAGCCTTGTGTTTAATTGTTTAGTGCGAACTTTTATAGTTCGAAACAAACAAACGTTTGCAGACATTTCTATTCTAGCAAATTTTGCTGGAATGCCAACGATAATAAGCAATTTTTTTAAAACTAAATTCTGATATTTGTTTGAAGTGACATATCGAAAATGACAACGTTTGACATAGCTAATTCATGTAGTAGAATGAAGTTATTGGTTCGGGACAGCGATGTCTACGTGGATGTCGCGCTCAAGGAGGAGAAAGTGACGAGTCATGATTAGTATGAGCGGAAAAGCAATACGTAAATGGTGGTGGTTATTTGCGCTGCCAACGTTTGCTGCGTTTATTGTTGGCTTCTTAGTGCCATTTATTATGGGTGTGTACTTGAGCTTTAGAAAATTCACTACTGTGACTGATGGTAAGTTTGTGGGTTTTCGTAACTACTATAGAGCTTTAAAAGATCCGCATCTTGTTTATTCGTTTTTGTTCACAACGCTTTTTGCAGTTATTACAACAATAATTATTAATGTTATTGCTTTTGCAATTGCGTACATGCTTACTAAGAAGTTCAAGGGCACGACGATATTCAGAGCCGTGTTCTTTATGCCAAATCTTATTGGCGGTATCGTTTTAAGCTATATTTGGCAGCTCTTGTTAAATGGTATACTCGGCTACTTCAATCGTACGATTACGTTCTCTGAAGTATTCGGTTTCTGGGGTCTTGTGATTGTTGTTTGCTGGCAGCAAATTGGCTATATGATGATTATTTATATCGCAGGAATGCAGGCTCTTCCAGGAGATGTTATGGAAGCAGCTGCTGTCGATGGTGCAAGTCCAAGGCAGACTTTATTCAAGATTACTATTCCATTGATGATGCCTTCTATTACTGTTTGCACATTCTTAACAATTACCAACGGCTTCAAGCTTTTCGATCAGAACTTCGCATTAACTAACGGTGGTCCGTCAAGGAAAACAGAGATGTTAGCTCTTAATATTTATAGAACTTTCACTACTCCAAGATGTGAAGGCGTTGGCCAGGCTCAGGCAGTCATGTTCTTCATTGTTGTGGCTGTTATTGCTATGGTTCAGAATATGCTCACTAGGTCAAAGGAGGTAGCGGCATGAACGAGAAAACAAAGCATCCTGCGTTATGGACGGTGCTGTTCACTCTTATAAGCTTGGATTTTTCCTATAGCTTTAGTAGTGCTGAATTCTTTCAAGTCTAAGGTTGATATTGCCAGCAATCCTTTTACTTTTAGTTCAAAATCGTTTGTTGGAATGTCTAACTACGTATTAGGCTCAAATCGTACTGATTTTCCGATGAGTTTCCTCTGGACCATTGTTGTAACTGTTGGTTCTGTGATTCTCATTCTTCTGTGCACGTCAATGTGTGCATGGTGGATTGTTCGTGTGAACAATTGGGCAGCAAAACTTCTATACGTTTTGTTCCTGTTTAACATGATTGTGCCATTCCAGATGGTTATGTACACCCTTGCTTACATTACGAACACTTTGAAGTTGAATACTCCATGGGGATTGTGGATTATTTACTTAGGCTTTGGTGCAGGACTTGCAGTGTTTATTTTCACTGGTGTGATTAAGGGTATTCCGCAAGAACTCGAAGAGTCTGCAATGATTGATGGTGCTTCTGTGCCACGTATATTCTTCCAGATTATTGTGCCGATTATGCGACCTGCTATTATTTCGGTTTCAATCTTGCAGGCAATGTGGATTTGGAATGACTTCCTGCTTCCATTCTTGACGCTCGATCTCAACAAGTATAAGACTATTTCTATAGCTGTTCAGTATTTGAAGGGCGGCTATGGATCTGTCGAGATGGGCGCAATGATGGGCTGCTTGGTTATGGCAATTGTTCCAATCATAATCTTCTACCTCATCTGCCAGAAGTACATTATTAAAGGTGTTATGTCTGGTGCAGTAAAGGGATAAATTAATTCTCCTCCAAAATTCAAGTGGCAGTGAAAGCGGCGGTGTGTGCATACTATTACGTTTGTGCACACCGTCATTATTTTTAATAGTTACGTTAGTTTGTAATTAGGTGGTAGAGTTCGTTATTAGAGTATCTATAGATAGTAAAGCATAGGAATTGCGTCATAAAACCAGGAGATAGTATAGAATGATTTTCTCGTTTGGAAGCCCAGATTCAAAGTTTGCGCAAAGCATGGAAACATTTGCTGATGCCGTGTGGCTTACAATATTGATGATTTTAACAAGCTTTCCTTTAATTACTATCGGCGCTTCTCTTTGTGCTGGTCATGATGCTGCAAGACGTACAGAGCAAGGTGAAGGACATATTACTGCAGCTTATTTTCGCGCGTTTGCTAGCAATTTTTTGGAATCTACTATTATTTGGGCTGTAATGGGACCAGTTTTGCTTGCTATTATTTGGCTATGGCTTTGCGTGTGGTTTACTCCACTTTTAATTATTAAATTTATTCTGAGCATATTGTGGGTTATTGTTGCCGAATGGGTGTTTGCATTACAAGCGCGTTTTAAAAATTCAATTGATAAAACAGTGGCTAATTCTCTTATTTTTGGTATTTCGTATTGGAAAGAAACTCTTATAATGACACTGCTAGATATAGTGTTTATTGTGTTAATATTTGCATCAATCGTATATTTGCCGCAGGGTTTGCCTTTGTTGGTATTCATTGGTTGGGGATCGCTTATTATGCTGCATACTCCGATTTTAGAGCGTGTATTTGCAAAGTATATTAAGAAGTAATTTCTGCGTTATGGCGTGACGACCTGCTTGAGCGCAGCATTGTGCGCGCGAAAGCAACTCGGAGTGCCGAGCTTGCTTAGGGTTGAAAGCACGGTGTGCTTTCAACGCAAGCGAGGTCTGCCTTCGTCTCGATTGACGAAGGCAGGGCAGGCTAGTGTGGCTGTGCTTTAGAAATTAGGTTGTGACTGGTGTGCGCTGATGACCTGCTTGAGCGCTGCGATTTAGCGCGCGAGTGTTGCTGCTTATTTGTGTTATTGACGCAGATTACGTACTGCGCGAGTAACGGTGTTGAGGCAGGGGGTTTGCTGCTTACTCCATAACCCCCCATAACCCCATAATTAATGAGGCGAGCACTATTATAGATGCTCGCCTCACATAGGACATCATGTAAGAAATATTTTGATTTGCTACTATGCAAATCATATTCCTTACGAGGGGGGGGAATAGAGTCAGTTCATCGGTAAACCAACTATTAAATTATACATGCTTCCGTGTATTTTCGCCGCGCATAACTGCCGTCATAGATAGCACTCGTGGTGACTTAAATACTTCATCGGTGTGAACTACACGACCATCAGCATCAGCAAGTGGAATACGCCAGTTTGGATACTCTGTACTAGTTCCAGGCTGATTCTGTGAACGCTTCTCGCCGACAGCATCAACCAAAGCTACTTGCAAAAGCAAAGATGGGGAAGTGAGCATAATTGCATGCATAGCTTCCACAATCTCTTGTACATGACCTTCAACATCCTCAGCAGCGTCTTTGCTAATCCAGCCGTTCTCAAGAAGCATCTTCATCATTGCATCGCGTTCAGCTTGAGCAGCTTCCTGGAACGTTTCTACGGAGTCTGTAAGCAGATGAAGCTGCTCGCGAAGCTTGACATGCTCAAAAGCAAGATAACCAGCTGTAGGTGGCATATCGTGCGTAGTAACGGAAGCAAGAGCATACTCTCGATATGTAGACGGATTAGCAAAAATAATTTGCTTCTTTCCAGCCTTCTTAGTAGCGGCTTCAGCTTCGTCGTCGTGGGTGAACCACTCAACAACAGTGCCAAGCACGCCATGAGATGCAAGAACCTTAGAAACATACTTCGGCACAGTGCCCAAATCTTCGCCAATAACAACACCGCCTGCGCGAGTTGCTTCAATAGTGAGAACTGCGAGCATTGCATCTACATTGTAGTACACATACGCGCCGTTTCTAGCACCCTGTCCTTGTGGAATCCACCACAAGCGGAACAATCCAAGAACGTGATCAATACGAGCAGCTCCTGCATGCAAGAACACGTTATGAACCATGTCTCGGTAAGCAATATAGCCAGTTTCATCCAAATAATTTGGATCGAATGGAGGTTGACCCCAATCCTGACCTTGCTGGTTGTAGAAATCAGGAGGAGCACCAACGCTTACACCATTAGCAAATCGTTCCGGACTCCACCAAACGTCAGCACCGTAGCCGTGTACGCCAACTGCCATGTCTTGCATAAGACCAATTGCCATACCAGCAGCTTTAGCTTCAGCGTGAGCTGCAGCAACTTGCTCATCAGCAATCCACTGAAGCCAACGATGGAACTCAAACAAGTCAGCATGTTCGCGCTTAAGTCGCTCAATTTGCGGAGTGCCTTTGCCTGTAGTGTCAAACCACAAATTCTCGCCCCAAGGAGCACCCCAAACCTCAAACGCAACACACCAAGTTGCAAAGGCGTCAAGATCTTCACCAGAACGATGCTTAAACTCACTAAACTCGCGCTCGCGCTCGGTAGAACGAGGTTGCTTGAAAATAATACGCAACGCAGGAAGCTTGGCATCCCATGCAGCGTTGATATCTATAGGATTTGGATTATTGTTTTGAGGAGCAATAGACTCATGCAATTGCTCTACTTTAGCAAGATCTTCGCCACTTAATTCAGCATATTCCGGAATATCTTGCGGACGAATATAAGTGACATTCAAGAACCTACGAGACTCAGGTAAGTACGGTGAAGGCTCAAGAGGTGTTACTGGAGCGCACGCATGAATTGGATTAATCAGCATAAAATCAGCCTTGCCGATTTCTCCAGCATCCTTAAGTAGGCGACGCAAATCGCCATAATCGCCAATTCCCCAAGAATCTTTTGAACGCACAGAATACATTTGCGTCATGAATCCCCAACGGTGCTTTTGCTTAACGCTTTCAGGCAATGGAATACGCGCAGGTGCGGCAATCAATGTGACATCAGCATGTTGAGCCGTCTCGCCATTCGCGCTGATTACTTTGGCATGCAAAGTGTGGTAGCCCATTGGCAAATCATCCGGAAGTTCAATGAACAAGTCTCCATCGTCTTCGGATTGAATATCGCCTAACGAGTCTTCATAATCTGTTCCATCTTCGAGTGTAAGAGAAATGTGAATTTGCTCTTTTTTGGCATCTCCTGCGTGAATTGGTACGCAAGTTTTTGCGCCATTAAACGAAACGACAGTTGGTGGCAATAACTCGCTAGAGCGTTTGCGCTGAACCTTCTCGTATGAAATTGCAATATTGTCTTGAGTGTCGGCAGGCATGCCTAATGCATCAAGTACTCCAACTAATGCTTCATCTGTAATTTCGGTGTAGCTTCCTTGCTGATCAATATAAAAAGTGGCAACGCCGCACGCCTTAGCAAGCTTAATAAGTGGACGTGCAAGACGTTCTGCGCTTTCTTCCATAGGCTTATCAGCATCAGCTTTGCCAGTAGCTGTTGTTGTCATGGTGCTCCTTCTACTTTATGATTTGGCACATTCCTAACATCGTCGTAAGCGTGCCAAATGTGCAACTATGGCGATAGCGTGTAAATCAATACATCTCTGGATTGAAATACACCCTGCCTGTCAATTATATAAATACCTGACATCGTTTGCAAATTAGCGTTGCGACATATTTGCTAGTTTTTATAAGTAATTGCAACTAAACACAAGTGTTGTGATTACTCATGTTTAGTTGCAATCGTCTGACAGTTTATTATTTTTTTTACTTACTAAAACGCAATTACTTGTTGCTAAGCACAACAAAAGTTCTGATAGGCAAGTGTAGGGTAGCAGCGCTTTTTTCAGTTGTAATATTTACCGCGGTGTCAGGTTGTTTTCCAGTCCACTTAGCAAAATAATCACTTGAATTAAGTACGCAATGCCACTCTTGAGCCTTTGCGCTATGAATAGCAGGTAGCTGAATAGTTGCATCTTCATGATACATAGGATTTGCGCAAACAATTAAATTATTGCCAATGCGCGTAGCCAAAACAGTATGGTTAGACGTTTCAAGTTGTTTGCGTTTGCCATCATACAATGAGCTATATTCAGCGCGAAGCTTTATAAGTGCACGATACCATTGAACAAGCGGATTGAAACGTTCAGCGCGCGCCCAGTCAAGCTGGTTCATTAGTACACCGCGATTATAAGAATTATCGCAACCGTGCTTAGTGCGTCCAAACTCTTCTCCGCTTAGCATAAACGGCGTGCCTGCAGAGCACAAAACAATTCCAGCTGCAAACATATTAGCGTTCAAAATATCCGCAACTTGTTGTGCATCTTGAGCGTCAAACTCAAAATCGCTAGCATTCTCGCGCATAGAGATACAAAGCTTATCCCAGAAAGTCAAATCGTCGTGAGCAGAAGTATATTGAACAATCTGTCCAACTTCTTTACCTGCAGAAGGCGTATCACGCCATGCATTAAGAGTTTGGCGAGCCGCATCTGAGCACCAGAGCTCATTGCCATTTACATACCCGCGGTCGAGATGGTTCATGACGTTGCCTTTGAGGGAATCGCGAGACTCGTCACTAAACCAGCCTATGCGCTCGTTAAGAGTGCTTCTGCCGTCTTTATCTCCCATCGGAACTTTTTCATCAACAGCAGGATCCGAAGCACTCCACGGTTCTCCATACATAACAATATCTTTACCGCCAGGAAGCTCATCTAATGCAGCTCGTGCCTGATTTAAGGTTTCAGTATCAGTCAATCCCATAAGATCAAAACGGAAACCATCAATGTGATAGCAGCGTGCCCAATGCAGCAAAGATTCAATAATAAACCTGCGGAACATAGGATGTTCAGAAGCCATTTCATTTCCACAGCCAGAGCCGTTAGCAAAAGATCCGTCAGAGTCTCGCCTGCAGAAATACCCAGGAGCCATGCATTCGAAAGCGTTTTCTGCAGACTTGTACATGTGATTATAAACAACATCCATAATTACGCGTTGGCCATTAGCATGTAATGCCGCAATCATTGCTTTGCATTCGCGAATTCGCGCAGTGCCGTCGTAAGGATTGCTAGAATAAGCACCTTCAGGAACGTTGTAAGCGTGAGGATCATAACCCCAGTTGTATAGAGAATCTAATTCTTCTGCTGAAGCACCGTTTTTGCGCGCATTGTCGATTGCGGATTCGTCAACTGTTGCAAAATCGTAAATAGGTTCGAGTTGCACATGAGTAATGCCAAGCTGCTTTAAATAATCCAAGCCAGTAGGGAAGTTGCATTCAGAAGAATCTGGATTTTGCAAAGATGTATGTTCATCAGTAAAAGCGAGATATTGGCCTCTATGCTCTGGCTTAAAGCCGCCATTAGGATTGCTGCTGAAATCTGCAACATGCGTTTCCCACACAACCATTGCATGACGCACAAACTTAGGAGACTTATCTTTATGCCAATTGGCAGGAGACACTCGCTCATCGTCTATGACAAGGCTGCGCTCACCATTTACACCGCTCGCTACACCCCAAGGGTCACTAGTTCGATTTACTGTGCCATCTTGGAAAGTAACAAGATAATCGTAGTATATGCCGTCTAAACGCTTACGGAAATTAATCCGCCAAGCTCCGTCATGCAACGGTTTCAATTCGTGTGTTTGAATTGGCTCACTGTTGTTTCCGGTTTCAAAAAGTCTTAACGTCACATTCTGTGCAGTTGGTGCCCATACAGTAAATGTTGTAGATTTAGCGTTTAAAGTAAATCCAAGAGGTCCTTCGTATACAGGCCATGTTGCCGAAGATGGAGTCGTCATATAGGGTATCCTTCTTCCTTCGCTATTTTGCGAATTGTCTAAATTTTCTAAATTATTTAATCGTATTAGTAATTATACAGTTTTTAAATTTTATTATTTACTTATTGTTCTGTTATCAAGTTTTTTTATGTTTTGCGGCACTATTTGGCTAAACACGGTAGGGTTTATGCGATAGCCATTATCGTATTAAGTCAAACGGCGAGTGTGTTAAGTTATTTTTTATTTTTACGTGTTCGTGTTGTCTAGCGAAAGAGAAGGCTGAAACGCTCGAAAGCGTCTCAGCCTTCAGTAGATTTATATCCTGTAAATTATCAGCCTTTAACGGAGCCAGACATGGACTCTTCGTAGAAGCGCTGCATAATAATGAACAGGATTACGATTGGTATGGAAATGCACACAGCGCCTGCCGCGAATGCAGCGTACCAATCAGGTAGATACTTTTTGGTAAGCATCTCCATTAATCCGTAAGCAACTGTGTAGTTTTCCTTATTGTCTCTCACTACTGTCTTCACCATAACGAAGTCTAGCCATGGTCCCAAGAATCCAGTAATTGCTTGGAACACAATCATAGGCTTGCAGATTGGAACAATAATCTTCCAGAATACTTGCCACTTTGTGCATCCATCCAAGTATGCAGCTTCATCCAAAGACTTTGGAATAGTATCCATGTAGCCCTTCATAATGTAGAAGCCGGCACCGCTACCTGCAGAATAAACGATAATAAGTGCGATTAATACAATCGAACCTTTTGTTAAACCAAGAGCCTTCAAAATGAAGTAGATAGCAATAACAGCCATGATACCTGGGAACATACCAAGAATCAGAGCAAGATTCATGAATGTCTTACGTCCTTTGAAACGGAGACGAGACATGCAGAAGGACACCGCTAACACAAACACCAAAGAAATAATGCACACGAAAATTGACACAATCAAAGTGTTGAGGAACATTCGTGGGAAATTAATGTCATCGGTATCGGTAAATAACTTTATATAGTTATTTAGTGAGTATTCAGTTGGGAAGAAGGTTTTCTGATAGGAACCAGTGTTCTTGTTGAAGCTTTCTAACAAAACCCACAAGATTGGAATCAGCCAAATAACTGACAACACCAGCAAGAACAAATGTGAGAAAGTATCTCCAATTACTCTTCTGACATGTTGATCTTTAAGGAAAGAAACACTACGAGTGCTCTTTACAACAGCTTCTTCGTTCTTAGTTGTAGTTTTATCACTCACCGGAATCCCTCCTCATTCTTGTAAGATCCAGAGTTGCGATACGTAATCAGTGCTACGACAGCAAGCACAATGAACGTCAAAATACCAATTACTGCACCTGCGTTGTAGTTTTGCTGGTCAACAGTCAACTTGTAGAGCCATGTGATAAGCAAGTCGGTGCCGCCTGCACTGTTGACTTTGCTACTTGCTGGACCACCTTTTGTTAAGAGGTAAATAACGTTGAAGTTATTGATGTTGCCAGTAAAGGTAGTAATCAAATATGGAGTCATAACAAAGATGATGTACGGCATTGTGACGTTCATGAAACGTTGCCACCAACCTGCGCCATCGAGCTCTGCAGCTTCGTAAAGTTCTGCAGGAACGTTTTGCAAGATACCTGTAATCTGCATGATGGTGAATGGAATACCAACCCAAAGATTGATAAGAATTACCGTCACTCGAGCCCAAGTTACATCCGTAAGGAAAGGAAGCTCCTGATGTATCCAACCGTTTTGCTTAAAGACAATGTTAATAACACCGTTCTGGCTAAGCATATTGTTCATAATAAGCAATGAAACAAACTGTGGAACTGCAATTGTAAGGGAGAAGCAAGTTCGCCACAATCCCTTAAGACGAGTGGACTTTCTATTGATTATCATTGCAATGAACATGCCGAGGAAGAAGTTCAGGAAGGTTGCAAGGAATGCCCAAACAAGAGTCCAGATTAATACGTCAAAGAATACGTCAGCTTTAATTAAATCACTTTTTCCGGTTAAGAATTGAGAAAAAACGTCTAACCCAATCCAACTGAATTTTTGTTGATGATTCTCGTCATAGCTTGTGAAAGCCATAGAAATCATGAAGAACAATGGCAAAATTGTGAATAACACAATGCCAGCAGTTGGAAGAGTCATAAAACCGACGTGTGCTTTTTCGTCAAGAAGAGTCTTCGCATCATCAATGAAATTAAGTGGCTTCTTGCCGTCTGCCATTACAGATTGCGCTTTGTACGCGCTGCGAAGAGCGAGAGTTGCCAGATATACAAGCAATACAATCGCTAATATCGACATAACTCCATACAGTAAAATTTCTACAGAATTATCGCCTGCACTGTATCGCCAGAATCCGTTGACTTTAACTCTGCCCTGTTCTACTGTGCCAAGAGTGTTGATTTTTGGAAGATAATCCAATCCAATTGTAAATAAGAATACGAATAAAGTTGCTTCGCACGCTAAGAATATAACGCCTTTGATGTATTGCTTGCGGACAAAATTGCCAAAGCCAAATATGACAACAGAAATCCATGAAAGAATGTCCGCATGTTTTGCAGCCTCTTTCAGTGAATAAGGTGAAGGAGCAAAGCGTTCTGCAGTTGACGTCTTCTTCTGGCGTCTTTCTCGCTTTGTGGATGTCGTGCCAGTCATGACATGCCTTTCATGTAAACAAAATTATTTTGTAGAAGATAAACAATGCGCCCCACCCCTTGCCGGAGCGGGGGCTGGGGCGCATTGTTTTACTCAAAGTGCATAAAACACTGCTTATGCATCTATTTAGATTTGTTGGCTAGAGTAAGTTTTGTTTACTTACTTCTCTAAGCCCTTAGCAAATTCTGCGGTCTGCGCGGCAGCATTATCGCCAGTAATCTTACCGGTGGAGATAGAAGTGCCGAATGCTTGAACTGGATCCCAGAACTTACCCATTTCAGGAATTGCTGGCTGCAAGACAGAAGTCTTAGCAATGGTTTCCATCTGAGCAACAGCAGCTGGCTCTGCCTTTACGCTATCAGCAAGGGACTTGTCAGAAGGAATTGCACCTTCCTTTTCGAAAGCAATCTGCTGGGACTTCTTGGAGCCCAAGAATGCAGCGAACTTAGCAGCCATCTCTGGAGACTTGGTGTTGGTGTTGTAAGCAACAGCCTTAGAACCAGCGAAGGACTTCATCTGGTGCTCGCCAGACTCAGTCTTGAAGGTTGGAAGAGCAGCTGCAGCATAGTTATCCTTCAAGGCGTCCTTAACCTTGGCTGCATCCCAAGAACCGGAGAACATTGCATCAACG
>OBUR01000326.1_pt1 | contig 14851 bp, 11 predicted proteins | sample 1475951 | NCBI WGS metagenome assembly OBUR01 (sample SAMEA2579957, study PRJEB22360) | human gut metagenome
TCCACTCTAACGCCGTAATAATTTTGTACTCGGCGCTCTGTTGGCAAGCCGTTATCGTCCCAACCCATTGGGTAGAACACGTCAAAGCCTTGCATGCGCTTATATCGCGCAATGACATCCGTATGCGTGTAAGAGAATACGTGACCTACGTGCAAGTGACCACTAACGGTTGGAGGTGGAGTATCGATAGAATATACGGCCTTACGGTCGCGAGAATTATGGAATGCGTAAGTCTTAGCTTCGTCCCAATTACTACGCCACTTGTCTTCAAGACCATCAACACCAACCTTGTTAGGCAATGGTGTTAAATGTGCGTGTTTTACTGCGTTATTATCCTGTTCACTCATGAACTGAATATTAGAAACTCAGCGCGACAACGCAAATCTTACGCTTTTCTATTTCACCACTATGCTCTGCAATGGCAGAAGCTGATCCGTCATATTTTTCGTATAGCCGCTTACATTAGACTTTACAGCCATAATGCTCTTTCGAGCATATAACCAGTGAGCTGCAGCATTATTGCTTACTTCGCGCGCATATGCACGAGCATTTGCCTCATATTCGTTTGCATTCTTAGAATGAACCGCATCGGTCCAAGCTTGTTGAGCACGCGCGTCTTGCAAAACGAACGGAGAACCGCTTTCTGCAAACATGCCTTCATCTAAAGTACGATTGCTCGTAGTAAGCGCAAGATCATACTTACCTTCACTAATACGCTTACGCATAGTTTGTTGATCAACTTCTTCAAGATTGACCTTAAAACCGCTCACGGAACTAATCTGTTTTGAAAGCTCGCCCCCAACTCCACCTTCGCCCTGTGGAACAAGAAAATTAATAGTTCCTAAATAGCTTGCGCTAAAGTAATGGAACAAAGGAGCAGCTTTGCCTGGATTATAAGGATACAATCCATTTAAATCTTCATAACCAGTTGAAAGAGGATCAATAGGTCCTCCTACTGGAACACCACCATTGCCATCAGCTGCAAGTACAGTTTGCGCATTCAAAGCGTATCTCGCAGCTTTACGAGCCTGCTCATCGCAGAAAATCGACGAAACTGTTGTATTTATTGCAATAAATCGCACTCTTGTGCTCTGACCCTCTACCATTTGCGTATTAGCAACAGCAGCAAGACGCTTATTTTCGTTACCTTCAAGCGGAACTGCCATTTGAATATTGCCCTTTTCCATTGCCTCAGCTAGAGCAGTATCGCTATTGAAATATTGCAAAGTAATACTTGCACAAGAAGCAGGGGTTCCCCAATATTTATCGTTGCGAAGTAATACTAAAGAATTGCCTTTATTGTAGTCACTTACAGTGAAAGGACCTGTGCCAAGAGCAGCATTTGCATAGTCGATCATCGATTTTGTGTCATAGACAATGCCAACACGTCCAGCAAGACGACGTAGAAGTAAAGCATCTGGACTATTAAGTGTAATTACTAAAGTGTAATCATCCGGATTATTAACAGTTTTAATATTTGTAAGTGCACTATAACCAGGATAATTATTTGTGATGCCTTGTTTCAAAGATTGTAATACGGAATTTGAAGTCATCTCACTACCGTTAGAGAAATGCACACCTTGACGCAAATTAAAACGATATGTTAAGCCGTCTTTCGAAATATCCCATGACTTCGCGAGACCTGGTTGCAAACTATTATCATCGCCACGTTTAACAAGAGTTTCGTAAACATTACCAATTAAAGCTTGCTGTAAAGCGTCACTGTCGTCGTTTCTAATATCAAGAGATTCAGGAGCAGTACGTAGACCAACTTTTAGCACTGAGTTACTAGCTGGATGCATTATTGCAGCAAAAGGCGAATGACCCTGGTACATTTGCCATCCACACCACAAAATGCCGCTCATTATTACAGACACAACCACAAACACAACCCATGGTATCCAGTCTGCACTAGTACGAGTATGATATGACCTGGAAGCGTGACACGCATATTTGCCTGTTCTTGACATAACCTACAGTCTATATCAATATCTGAATTGGGAACAACACGCTTTAAATAATTGCCGACGGACATGTTGTATTTAAAGGGCATGAAACACATTTTGGGTTCCGAGCAGTGCAAATTTTTCTGCCATGCAAAATAAGTCTATGAGAGAGATTAGTCCACTCTTTAGGAGCAAAATAAGCAGTTATTTCGCGCTCAATAGCAACAGGATTTGGACGATTCTGAACCTTACGCCAACCAAGACGACCTGTAACACGTATTACGTGAGTATCTACAGGAAACCCCGGTAATCCAAATGCGTTGCCAAGAACGACATTGGCAGTTTTACGACCAACACCTGGCAACGATATTAAAGCTTCCATATTTGATGGCACTATACCAGAAAAATTATTAAGCAAACATGCAGATAATGAAATAATGTTCTGTGCTTTTACTCTATAAAATCCGAGAGGGTAAATAATTGACTCAACTTGAGATACAGGAGCAGCAGCTAAAGAACTCGCGTTGGGGAAAATAGAAAAGAGTTCAGGCGTCACGATATTCACACGCTTATCTGTAGTTTGCGCGCTTAATACAGTAGCAATTAGTAGCTCAAATGGATTTTTGAAATTTAATGCACACTTAGGTTCCGGTATTTCTTTGCACAATAAATCGTACTCTGCATAAATACGAGCTAATTTCGCTTGTTTTGATTCTCGCATATTAGAACTTTGATAAATCATTATTGCGCAGACTGCTTATCTGCATCATTTTCAGAATCATCTTCAATGCTGCTTTCGGAAATCTCGCTATTCTCATCTGATTCCGAAGGATCGAAGCGATAGCCAACATTACGCACTGTGCCAATCAAATGTTCATATTCAACACCAAGTTTTGCACGGAGCCTACGAATATGGACATCTACAGTACGAGTGCCACCGTAGTAGTCGTAGCCCCATACTTCTTGCAACAAATGAGTGCGAGTAAACACCCTGCGCGGATGCTGCACAAAGTATTTCAGCAATTCAAATTCTTTATAAGCTAAATCAACAGGATGACCATGCAAACTCACTGTGTAGCTACGCATATCTACAACGAGATCTCCAGAACGCATAGTTCCATTGTCTGAATTGAAAGAATCATCAATTTCAGAGCCTTGCGAATGCACAAATAAATCATCAGAAGATCCGTGTTGCAAAGAAGCCAAACGCAAACGACCTTCTACTTCTGCAGGAGAAGCATTAGTCAGCACAACATCAGAAATGTTCCACGAAGGATTTACTACAGTAAAACCACCCTCAGTTATAACTAATATGACAGGAACCGTAATATTTGCAACACGCAGAGAAGAACACATTGATTTAGCGAGAGCTAAATCCTCACGCGCATCAAGCAAAAGAATGGTTTGTGCGGGCAGTTTTGCCAAACTTGACGTATCCAAAGAAAGTAAACGCACTTTATGAGATAACAAAGTAAGTGAAGGTAAAACTGAAGAGGGAGAAGCACACGAAGTCATCAATGTGATATCAGTCATATGATGCCTCCAACAAACAATTGATGTAGTAGCAAATTCAGCCTTTACAGGAATTGTAAACCATACTGCGAAAAATAGCGATAAGCGCAACACTTGCATTTTCCAAAGATAAAAAATATCAACACAATAAAGCGCAGTGCAGGTTATAGGCTACATTAGTAAATAAACAAAGTAATTTGTTAATGTTTTACGGACATATTACGCTTTATAAATATAAAATTACGGCACTAGGGAGTGTGTATGAGCAATGAAACACGTATCTGCAATGACAAGATGCAGAAAAATGATAATTCTTGCGTAAATGTTCAAAAACATACCCGTATACCTAGCATGAACGCATTAGCGATGTTTGTAAGCCAAATTTTTGTTGTAGTACTTCTCGCAATTGCAGCAATATTGCCAATCGCAACAGCAAAAATAACACTTATATTATGCCTTATCATAATGCTTACATTTATAGCGTTGTGGCCACTGCACGGAAATGTAATTGACCGAGCTATTGCATTATGCGCAGGAATTGCTTCTACATGGTTTGCAACCGGAGTATTAAAGGGATGGCTACCAAAAAGCGTCATTATTGATAACGAAACTGTGTCAATGAGTAAGTTCATTGCTGCAATTCACCCTTACGAACGCTGGGCTGTATCTTTTGCTCTAATTCTTGTAGCAGCAACATTTGTAACATTCTTGAGGCAAATGCTGCGCGAGAATCGCACAAATTTAGTACGAAATCTTTCGCACACGCTTACTGCAAGTATTGCTTGTGCAGCACTTCCGGGTTGGCTATTTTTGCCGTCAATTATTAGCTTTATGCCATCGCTTCGCAATTTAGACGGTGGAATACTCGTTATAGTACTGTGCATATTTATGCTAATCGCGCTATCAGGACTTTCATATTTATGGGTTCGCAACAATTATGAAGAATACGAAACTGGAATAGTTTCACACGATATCGCTATTTCTATATTGCCAATAATGCTTTCAGGGATACTCGTGTATATTGCAGGCCTTGGAATGCTAGTAGCTGCTTAAAATTATTAAAAGCGTATGCAACGTTACGTTTTAATTTACTTCTGAAAGCAGCACGCACTTACATAAAAACGTCGAAAACACAGTATGTGTCTTCGACGTTTTATTTATTAACTTTTAATTTTTATTGTTTTACTCATTAAAAGCGAAACTTATTTTTCGCTTTCTTCCAAGCGCTTGCGAGCTGCAACGATCTCCTTCTCAGCCTGCTCAACGCCAGCCCAGAAGTCACCAGGAAGAACTTCCTTACCTGGTTCCAAAGCCTTGTACTGCTCGAAGAAGTGCTTGATTTCAGCCTTGTGATACTCGTTCACGTCATCGATATCCTTGATGTCGTCGAAACGAACGTCCGCTGGAACACACAAAACCTTGTCGTCTCCACCGGCTTCGTCAACCATGTGATACAAGCCAACAGCGCGGCACTCAACAACGCATCCTGGGAACACAGAATTTGGAATCATAACAAGAGCGTCGAGTGGATCGCCATCTTCGCCCAAAGTGCCATCAATATAACCGTAATCATCTGGATAACCCATAGCTGTGAAAAGGGTGCGATCCAAGAATACGCGACCAGTTTCGTGATCCACTTCATACTTGTTCTTAGAACCGCGTGGAATCTCTACCACAACGTTAAAAGTTTCTGCCATATTGGCTCCTTTGATAACTTTAATAACAATTCATATAACTGTTCTATCTCACTTTAGCGCGCACCGACGAACGACAGCAATAGAGCATATAAAACAAAATTTTGTTAACAAATTTCGTTAAATAATAAACGTTTTGTATCACTTACAGAAGTAGCATAAAATCACATATTTCTAACACATCCTAGGCATAGCAACAAGACACGCTTTAAGCTATAAAAGTGTCTCAATACACAGTTACTATTGCTACGTTTTACACACGATATGTTGCATACATACCAGTATGGTTACCGAAGCGTAGGCAAGATGACAAAAAAAAGATGCGTGAACACTTCCACTGCTTCACAAGCAGGTCAATCCTTCAAAACAAAGAAGGTTCCTGCAGAAAAAAATGCTAGTAAAACGACCTCAACTAATCTTTCAGCAAACGCAAATAATACCGTAGAAAAAACTATTAATAGCGCAAAAGCTGAAAATAAACAATCATCTACTTTACCTACAAATACTGTTTCGAAGCGAAATAAAGCAATAGACGGTTTAAGAGCTCTAGCAATTATTGGTATTGTATGCTTTCATATGCGTCCAAGCCTTCTTATGGGAGGATTCCTTGGAGTAACACTGTTTTTGGTATTGGCAGGATATTTTTGCACGAGATCAGTTCTGCGCTATTTAAACGCAGATGAAAACGCAAAAAATGCAAAAAATATCGAAGATAATAATAAAAATACTCAAGGAATCAGGCATTACTGGGAGTATTTACTAAAGCGCGTAAAAAGAATTTGGCCGCCAACACTTGGAATTATCGCTATAACAGCACCAATTATGTGGCTTTTTTCGCCAAGTCTACTACCAAAGTTACAAGCGGATGCTCTTTCAGGCTCCGGATTCTTTAGCAATATAATGTATGTTGCTCGTAAGCTTTCATATTTTGAACAGTCCGGACTACCTTCTCCTATCAAACATCTTTGGTATCTCGGACTTTTAATGCAGGCTTTTGTTATATGGCCTATTATCCTTGCTGCACTTATTAAATTCGTGCGTAGCAAGCTAATACGCATGTATATCACAGCAGGCTTAGCCATACTTTCTTCTATTCTTACTTTTACTTTTGCCTACTTATTTAACAATTACACAACTCCAGCTCGCGTCTACTATTCTCTAGATACGAGAGCATCAGAATTCTTAATGGGTGCAATGCTAGCAATGTACGGTGCTTGGTTTGCCAAACATTCATTCCACGCGTGGCTTATTCATGCATTACATTTGCTGATGGGCAAAAAGAACATATCGGTCAGCTTAGCTTCATCAGTTAAGTTAGATAGTAATGCAGATAGTAGTGTAGATAATTCAGCACTAACGAAAAAATCAGATAAAGCCTACGCAAATAACGAAAAAGTATTTGCTGAAGATGGAATACCTGCTGACTTGCGCGAAGGATTACAAATTGATTTATCAGATAATAGCGTAGCTCCAGATATACAAGAACTTCCAAATAACGCATTCAATAAGCCAAAAACTGTTTTTTATAATCCACTCCATGCATGGCAGAGATCTTGCATTGGACTGTTGGCAACAATTGTGTTGTGCTACTGCTTCGTGTATGCAGAAGGCACATCTTCAGTATTTGTTTTTGGCGGATACACAATAACAGCAGCCGCTTGCACACTAATACTGTGGTCGTGCACGCAAACTGATAATATTTGCTCGAGAATATTTGCATGGGCTCCGCTCGCTTATATCGGCAGACGCTCTTTTGCAATTTATTTAGTTCACTTCCCTGTTCTTGAATTATTCAACCCAGCAAATAGAACAACTGCTGTATCTACAGGAGAGCAAGTCTTGCAAGCACTAGTAATAGTTGCACTTGCAGAATGCTTGTATCAATTATTTGAAAAGCCAATACAAGATCAACAATTATTTAAGCTTATTCGCTCTGTCTCACTAACTTTGTGCTGCATAATTATTGTGTCGTTAATTATCTTGCCAGTAAATTGGCAAGATATAGCTAAGCATAGGTCAATGCAGCTTCGCCCAGAATTGACAGCACAAGTAGAGCAATCTTCATCGTCAAATAAAAAACCTACTGCTTTTGACAAAACTAATTCTAAGCAAGAAACAAAAGAAAAAGCAGTTCCAAAAGGTGTGCAAAAGAATGTAGTAAAACAGTCTCTTCCACCTACACCATCGAAGTATCGCATTCTCTTCCCTATTGCGGAAAAAGTTCCACGAAATCTTGTTACTACTCATACGCGGATCGACAAACGACGCAATACTTGTTCCGTAAACTTAACTATGGTTGGAGATTCTATTACTGAAGGCGCTAAACCATATTTGATGCAAGTTATGCCTAACGCTTATATAGATGGAAAAGTGAGTAGACAAATTTTCCACGGAGCTGATGAATACGAGAAAGATATTTCGGTAAAACACGCTGGAGATGTGGTGATTTTCGCTCTTGGAACCAACGGTCCTCCTCATGACGATAGCGTGCTTCAACACATGGTTGATGTCGCAAAAGGTAGACCTGTTTATTTCGTTACCACACGAGTTCCGCAACCTTGGCAGGATGCAACGAACGATAGCTTACGCAAGTTCGCAGCAACTCATCATAATGTTGGCATTATAGACTGGCATGGTTTGAGTAATGGTCACTCGGAATATTTGACTGACGATGGAGTTCACTTAACTCCAATCGGCGGTCCACAATACGCGAAGATGATTCGTTTAGCTGTATGCGGCGGCTGAAAATTAGAGTTATAACGCGCTAAAACTTTTTAATACTGTTATTAAGCATAATAAATTGCGTTTTGCGTGGTGAAAATAGCTACGAAATATTACGATAGTATCTATGACTGAGTTGAGGACACTACGTGATTCGCAAGACGCTGGGGAAAGCGTATCTACTTGGACGAATCCTTTGCGCGATCCGCGTGATTTGCGTTTAGCTCGCATTGCGGGTCCGTGCAGCCTAGTAATTTTTGGCATTACTGGCGATTTAGCACGCAAAAAACTTATGCCAGCAGTATATGATTTAGCTAATCGCGGGCTTTTGCCTCCAGGATTTGGTTTAACTGGTTTTGCGAGACGCGATTGGACGGATGAACATTTCGTAAACTTTGTGCGCGAAAATATTGAGCAGCATTGCAGAACGCCATTTCGTGAGTCAACTTGGATTAATCTCGCTAAAGGCATACGTTTCGTACGCGGCACCTTTGACGATGCGTCCGCGTTTGAGCGTTTAAGCAAAACAGTGAACGAACTTGATCGAGACAGAGGTACTCGCGGAAATCACGCTTTTTACATGTCTATTCCGCCTTCCAGCTTCCCAGTTGTTGCCCAACAGCTTGCAGCATCAGGTCTTTCGCACTCTTCTGAGCATGCTTGGCGACGCGTAATTATTGAAAAACCTTTTGGCCACGATTTAGCAAGCGCACGAGAATTGGATCGCGTCGTTTCTGAAGTTTTTGATCCTAATTCTGTATTCCGAATTGACCATTATTTAGGCAAGGAAACTGTGCAAAACTTGCTGGCTTTCCGCTTTGCTAACGCAATGTACGAGCCGATCTGGAACGCAAATTACGTCGATCACGTGCAAATTACGATGGCTGAAGATATTGGCATTGGCGGAAGAGCCGGATACTACGACGGAATCGGTGCTGCTCGTGACGTGATTCAGAACCATTTGCTTCAACTTATGGCTCTTACTGCTATGGAAGAGCCTGTAAGCTTCCGCGCTAGCGATTTGACTGCTGAAAAAACAAAAGTATTATCTGCAATCCGACTACCTCAAGACTTGGCTGCCAACACTGCTCGAGGACAGTATGCAGCAGGATGGCAGGGCTCTTACAAAGCTGTTGGATACTTGGAAGAACAAGGCATTGATCCTCAAAGCACTACTGAAACGTACGCTGCAGTGCGACTTGACGTTGATACTCGCCGTTGGGCTGGAGTTCCGTTCTACTTGCGAACCGGAAAACGTTTAGGCAAGCGCGTTACGGAAATTGCTGTTATTTTTAAGCGCGCTCCGCATTTGCCGTTTGAGTCTACTGCTGTGCGCGAACTTGGCAGTAACGCTATTGTGATTCGAGTTCAGCCGGATGAGGGCGTTACTATGCGTTTCGGCGCAAAAGTTCCTGGCGGCACAGCTATGGAAGTTCGAGACGTTTCTATGGACTTTAGTTACGGACGCTCTTTTACTGAAAGTTCCCCTGAAGCTTACGAGCGATTAATTCTTGACGTACTTCTTGGCGAACCACCGCTATTCCCAACTACGCAAGAAGTAGATTTAAGTTGGAAAATTCTTGACCCTATTGAGGAATTCTGGAGTTCGCTTGGCACACAACCGCAACCGTATCGCGCTGGAACGTGGGGTCCAGCAGAAGCTGATGCTATGCTTGCTCGAGATAATCGCCATTGGAGATTGCCATGATTATCAACCTTCCTGATACCAATACAAGCAAAATTGCAGCAAAAATCGACGAATTGCACGAAGAGCGCGGCGAATCCGCTACTGGTCGAGTGCTCACTTTGCTTATTGATACAACTCTTAAAGAATTAGAGCATGCACTTGATGCAGCAAACGCAGCTAGTCGCGAGCATCCTTGCCGAGTTATTGCAATGGTTCGAGATTGGTCTAGCGAACACGCTGCTGAGCGCGGTGAAGTTGTGCCAAATCTTGATGCTCAAGTGCGTTTTGGCGCAGATGCTGGAGCTGGTGAAATTATTATTTTGTATCCGCACAACGGTTTAGTTCGTCATCCGGATACGCTTGTTATTCCACTACTCGTGCCAGATGCGCCGATTGTTGCATGGTGGCCAACAAACGCTCCTGAAGATCCTGCTCACGATTTGCTTGGAGCTATGGCAAGTAGCAGAATTACTGACGCACAGCGAGCAGACGATACTCTTAAAACTGTGCAAAACTTGCGCAAAAACTGGTCTCCGCAAGATGCAGATTTGTCTTGGACGCGTTTAACTCCTTGGCGCGCGTTACTTGCTTCTATGCTCGATCAACCTCCACATTTGCCTATTCTTAGCGCGAAGATTGTGGGTCCTACTCATTACGTATCTTTGCACTTACTGGCAGCTTGGCTTAAGAGTAGCTTGCATGTTCCTGTAGAAATAGTTGAAAATCCTGAAGCTCAAGCTATTACTTCCGTAACTTTAGAACGCGAGGATGGCACATTGTCACTCACTCGCCCTGCTGGCGGAGATCAAGCTTTGATTAGTCTGCCTGGACAGGCTGCACAACCTATTGCGCTTCCTATTCGCACTCTGGATGATTGCTTAAGCGAAGAATTGCGACGCATTGATCCTGACGAAATTTACGCGCAGTTGGTGCGAGATAATCCTGCAGAAAATGCGTGAATCATTACGTGAAACAATTCGTGAAACATTTTCAATGGCATAAAAGGAACAACTATGACAAATAATGAAGTTACTTTTGCGCATAACGCAAGTATTTACGGATACGATAATCGCGATGTGCTTGCAGCTGTTGCAGCCCAACGCTTGGTGACTCTTATTATGGAATCACAGAATGATGTGCAAAATCTCAATAAACCATTCCATTTACTTCTTACTGGTGGCACAGATTCAATACGCATGTTCCAAATGCTTGCTAGCAATCCACTTTTACCAGCAATTAATTGGAATTTAGTGCATATTTGGTGGGCAGATGAGCGTTTCGTAGCTTATGATAGCGAGGATCGCAATGCACGCAAGGCTCGCGAAATGTTTCTTAACTTACTTACTTCTAACAAAGCTTTGGCAGAATCTCATATTCACGAAATGCCTGCAGATGAGCGTAATGCGGAGGAAATTGCAGCAGCCAGCGACGCTGAAAATGACGCTATTTTAGATGCTGCAGCGCGCGACTATGAGGAAGAAATTGTGAGCATACTTGGCAAAGAGCCAGTGTTTGATTTAGCAATTCTCGGTATGGGGCCGGATGCGCATATGGCTTCACTTTTCCCAGGATTACCGCAGGTTAATAATCGCGATCGCATTGTTGTTGGAGTAAATCACTCCCCTAAGTTGCCGCCTATGCGCTTAACTCTTACTGTTCCTGTATTAGCTCACAGTCACTGCACTTGGTTTTTGACTGCCGGAGCAGAAAAGGGCGCTGCTTTAATGAATTCACTTTCGGGAGCTAATAATCCTGAATATCCTGCGTCTTTTGCAAACGGAACAGACGAAATCTCTTGGCTAACCACCGCAGAAACTTTGCAAGCTGCTATTGAATAACTGCATAGTTTTCTAGCAATATGCATAATATTCAGCAAGTCAAAGATTAAATGCGCTACACAAATTGGCGCAAATGCGAAAATAGCGTGTTCAAAACATGGCGCATTTGGGAAAATCGACCCCTAAAAACATGGCGCATTTGGGAAAATATGCTTGACAAAATATGTCGCATTTGGGAAAATCTTTATAAAACCGTTGAAATTACAAGGAAAACCGCACTCGGCAACACTTGAACAAATCAAGCACAAATTTGTAATAAAAGAAAGAGCACAAAAATCGCATGTTTGATAGAAAAATATACAAAGAAATGCTGAAATGGAAGCATGAATATGCGCCAAATTATGCGCTTTTTCTTAAAGGAGCAAGACGAGTTGGCAAAACAACATTAGCTGAAAAACTTGGCAAAGAAGAGTATAAGTCTTATATTCTTATTCGTTTCGATCAAACCGAAGAAGACATTAAGCAACTTTTTATAAACAGTCTAAGAGATTTAGATACTCTATTTAACACAATACAGTTAGCTTATAATACCAGACTTTATAAGCGAGAATCTCTTATAATACTTGACGAAATACAACTATTTCCGCAAGCTCGGCAAGCAATAAAAACTCTGCTTGAAGACGCTCGCTATGATTACATTGAAACAGGCTCACTTGCTTCTATTACAAAGAAAAGCAAGGATATTCTCATACCCTCAGAAGAGTACACGCTAGAAGTACTTCCACTTGACTATGAAGAGTATTTATTAGCGAACAATAACAACATGATTTTCCCTACTATTAAAGATCACTTTGAATCACTTAAACCTATGGGCAGTATGCACCAGAGCATAATGAAGTCTTTTAGAGAGTACATGTTGGTTGGAGGAATGCCACAAGCTGTTCAAGCATATGTTGATACAAAAGATTTTGCGAAGGTTGACTTTGCTAAACAACAAATAATCAATCTTTATAAGCAAGATATGCAAGACCAGGAAGAAGAAAACCCTAGTTACGTAACTAATTTTTTCGATAGAATTCCAGCAGAGCTTTCCAAACATGACAAACGTTACATGCTATCTCACGTAGATTCCAACGCGCGCATTAAAGAGTATAGGGATCCAATACGCTGGCTTGAAGAAGCGATGATAGTAAACATTGCAAACAGCGTTGAAGATCCGAGTGTAGCTTTGAATCTATCTACTATCAATCCTTCTTTCAAATGCTACATGATGGATACAGGACTCTTAACTTCGTTAGCATACAAAGATAAGCCTTACCTAGAAAACGAACTTTATAAGGCAATTCTGCTAGACAAATTACACATTAATGAAGGAATGATAATAGAAAATATTGTCTCACAGTGCCTAAAAGCAAATGGACACAACGCGTATTTTTACAAAAAAACAAATACCAATACCAAAAAGACAGTAATGGAAATAGATTTTCTCTTAAGAAAAAATAACAAGATTATTCTGATAGAAGTAAAATCTGGCAGCAGTAAAAATGTAAAGTCAATTACAAACTTTATGGAAGCTTTTAGTAAAACCAGCAGCGAAGGAATCGTGCTTCACCACGGAGAAATTAAGCGCGAAGGCAAACTGCTTTACCTACCGTACTACATGGCTTCTGTATTGTAAAAAGAAAGCGTCGCATGCAGAATAACAACGCATGTGACGCTTTTTACATAATTGACATTTTAAATTTTATATATACACTTTTACATGCACTAATCTTGCTTTACTTCTGGGCGATTAGGATCTGCCCACAAAGTGTGGAATACGCCTGGCTCGTCAATACGACCGTAAGTATGAGCACCGAAGAAATCACGCTGAGCCTGAATAAGCGAAGCCGGCAAACGCTTAGAACGCAAACCATCGTAGTATGCAAGCAAGCTAGAGAATGCTGGCACAGGCACACCATGCTCCACCGCACGCGCAATAACCCTACGCCAAGCAGCTTGAGACTTTTCAATTGCAGCCTTAAAGTACGGTGCAAAAAGCAAAGAAACGCTTGCTTCACCGGACTCAAAAGCCTCGGAAACGCGGTTCAAGAACTGAGCGCGAATAATGCAGCCGCCTCGCCAAATACGAGCAACTGCAGCCTGGTCAATCTTCCAATCATGCTCAATTGCAGCAGCCGCAATCTCATCGAAGCCCTGAGCATAAGAAACAATCTTAGAAGCGTACAAAGCTTGGCGAATATCCTCAATAAACGCCTTACGCTCAGCATCGTTCAAATCAAAATGCACATCCGGACCAGTCAAACCTTGACTTTCGGCAGCTTCTCGCAAAGCAACCTGACTGGAAAGTCCGCGAGCAAACACGGCTTCAGCGATACCCGTAACTGGTATGCCAAGCGAAAGCGCAGATTGTACAGTCCAAGTACCAGTGCCCTTCATGCCAGCATGATCCACCATCATCTCAACCAAAGGCTTACCAGTCTTAGCATCCTTCTGGCGAAGCACATCCGCAGTAATCTCAATCAAATAAGAATCAAGCTCGCCCTTATTCCACTCGCTAAACACATCCGCGATTTCGTCGGACTTCATGCCCAAACCGCGAAGCATTAAATCGTAGCTTTCGGCAATAAGCTGCATATCCGAGTACTCGATGCCATTGTGAACCATCTTCACAAAATGACCAGCACCATCGGTACCAATATGCGTTACGCAAGGCTCACCTTCAGCAACAGCAGCAATAGACTTCAAAATAGGACCAAGAGTCTTCCAAGATTCCTCAGTGCCACCAGGCATCATCGAAGGACCACGCAAAGCACCTTCTTCGCCACCAGAAACACCGCAACCAACGTAATGAAGACCACGCGCGCGAATGTCACGCTCTCTGCGAATCGTATCTTCAAAATAAGAGTTTCCGCCGTCGACGATAATATCTCCAGGCTCCATAGCATTTGCAAGTTCTTCAATAACAGCATCCGTAGGAGCACCAGCTTTTACCATAATGATTGCGGTGCGCGGACGCTTGAGAGAAGCCACAAATTCTTCAACAGTTTTTGAAGGCACAAAAGCACCTTCACTGCCATGCTCATTCATTAAAGTTTCAGTGCGCGAATAATGACGATTGTAAACAGCTACTGTATTTCCATGATGCGCAAGATTACGCGCTAAATTCGAACCCATGGCAGCCAAACCAACAACACCAATATTTGCCTGAGCTTGAGTCATAATGACACCTCTTATCTTGTACTTGTTTTGTTATTTGCACGCATGCTTTGCGCACCCAAGCAATCTGCATTATCTACAAAATACACAATTTTTTATTTTGCGTTACGCCCCTTCAAGAAACGCACTTAATAATTTTATAGGCGGATATGCACAAGGCTTAACAATGTGCAAGTTAAGTAGTTTTAAATATAAATTTTGTGAAATAAATTACATTTTTAATCGTTAAAACTAAGCTCATATTTACTTCATAAAACACGACACGCTTACAAACACGCTATTTTTAGCTATTTT
>OBUR01000339.1_pt1 | contig 13972 bp, 10 predicted proteins | sample 1475951 | NCBI WGS metagenome assembly OBUR01 (sample SAMEA2579957, study PRJEB22360) | human gut metagenome
AGGACATCATTAAAGCTCAAAAAGGTGAAATTGAGCAGATGAATAAATGGCTTGACAGTAATAAATAATGAACACTGGAGTGTTGTCTTGCGCACCATCTTAGGGTACCCCCGGACACGAAAATATATAGCACTTAACTAATTAAAAACCCGAACAATTTCGGGTTTTTAATGTAACTTTCTTTTCTGAACGGAAATAATAGTCATACAATTTAATTTTCTTGTAATTACTCCTACTTTTAATCAGGTACTGGACGATGGATAACGGCTCCCGCCTGAGAGGGAAAATCCGTCTGGTTACCTGGCGCTATACTTAACCGATTGATCGACATGCCATGCTGGTAAAATATTAAAATCCTCCCCCATAAATCTGAACCACATGACAGGATTGATAGTCAGGCAGTATTTCACATTCATTGCTAAAAAAAATAAAAATAAGCATGCATCTTCTCGAAGATTAATTATCTTCCATCTTGTAAAAAAGAATCAAATCCTCTAATAATATCTCGATTCCCGCTTTTTTTAATACATCTTTCCGCTCGGCATATATTTTCCTCAACATATCTTCAAACCCCTTGCCAAGATGAATTTGTTTATGGCAGTTGCAACATAGTGATATGATATTCTCTTCCACATCCAGTGAATTCTCAAAATAGTCTTGCTTTGACATCGGGACAATGTGATGAGGTTCTGTGTAATTTAGAGGAGAGTTTCGCCTTCTGAACGTTGGATGGTCGCAATTAATTTCACATTTATAATCAGCTTTGTTAAGCGCATTTTTTGAAACAGATTTACTTCTTGGGTATGAGAGTCCATTTTTGACTTCTATTGCAGCTTTCTTAGGTTTCGCTTTTTCGCTATACTCAAATGTCTGAGTAACGTCAAAGTGATTACTTTCTTCTAGAGCAGTGATCAAATCATTATCTGAGTAAAAATCAATGCTTGAGCTTTCGTTCGTACTAAAAAAATCTAGTTCTTTTATTGCCTGAACAAGTTCTTCACGGATAGTCCATAAATTTCGCTTTGGGTTTCCTTTAATTTCTCTACTTTTCATGACTGTAATGAATTTTGTCCCGGAAGCAATCTTTCCGACTCCTTTAACCTCGAATCGGCCAAGCTGCTTCTGAACTCTTCCACCCAACCCATTGATTACACCATTAGCACTCATACTGTGCAGGTCGTACTTCTTGCCGATATCGAAACATGTACAGGAATGGTCTGGCTCAATGAACCATTTTTTTAACGCTGCAATACTTTTGTCATCAAAAACTTTTTTATCCCTTAATAAAATCTTCCATTCTTCAACGCTAATATCTATATCACAGACGTATTCACCATCAATTACTTCACATATTTTTTCAATCATGTCCATAACTCTCTTGTAACACAGGCTTTGTAATAATGTAAAATCCGTTACACGGCGTTGTATGTAATGTCATTGTCTCTTGGACTCCTACAGTCCAAAACAACTTTGTGTTTTGTTGTCCAAAAACTTTTTGTTGCCGTGAGTTCTCACTGAGATAAATCTCGCCTTGAGCGTATCACATCAGCAGACTTCCTCTCAACCTTATGGACTTAACCCGGTCATTCTTCACGACAAAGAAAGTACGGCATTTTACATGACGAAGAGACGGTCTCAGCTTCACATGACCGGATAACGTTTTTAATGCACTTCATTATTACGGCACGGGTGTTCAACGAGTATTTTTAAATATTAATCATTTTGTTTAACGGGTGGATACCTACAAATTTTAACATTTACTAATCAAGATAGCAGTTATACGTACTTTCCCGGCAAAAATCCTGAGGTTTACAGATTCCCTCACCGTAACAGACCCGGTCATTCCCCTGGTCCTCCGGAGAGTCTAGTACGAGTGATAAACGTGAATTCCTGTACCTGAAGTTCAGCCGCTGGCAGATAAGTCGTGAACTATAATTACACTAAGTCAGAGGCTTTGTTGAATAAATCGAACTTTTGCTGAGTTGAAGGATCAGATCACGCATCCTCCCGACAATACAGACCATTCCGTGGCAAAGCAAAAGTTCAGAATCACCAACTGGTCCACCTACAACAAAGCTCTCATCAACCGTGGCTCCCTCACTTTCTGGCTGGATGATGAGGCGATTCAGGCCTGGTATGAGTCGGCAACACCTTCATCACGAGGAAGGCCCCAGCGCTATTCTGATCTCGCCATCACCACCGTTCTGGTGATTAAACGCGTATTCCGGCTGACCCTGCGGGCTGCGCAGGGTTTTATTGATTCCATTTTTGCCCTGATGAACGTTCCGTTGCGCTGCCCGGATTACACCAGTGTCAGTAAGCGGGCAAAGTCGGTTAATGTCAGTTTCAAAACGTCCACCCGGGGTGAAATCGCACACCTGGTGATTGATTCCACCGGGCTGAAGGTCTTTGGTGAAGGCGAATGGAAAGTCAGAAAGCACGGCAAAGAGCGCCGTCGTATCTGGCGAAAGTTGCATCTTGCTGTTGACAGCAACACACATGAAGTTGTCTGTGCAGACCTGTCGCTGAATAACGTCACGGACTCAGAAGCCTTCCCGGGCCTTATCCGGCAGACTCACAGAAAAATCAGGGCAGCCGCGGCAGACGGGGCTTACGATACACGGCTTTGTCACGATGAACTGCGCCGCAAAAAAATCAGCGCGCTTATTCCTCCCCGAAAAGGAGCAGGTTACTGGCCCGGTGAGTACGCAGACCGCAACCGTGCCGTTGCTAATCAGCGGCTGAGCGGAAGCAATGCACGGTGGAAATGGACAACGGAATATAACCGTCGCTCGATAGCGGAAACGGCAATGTACAGAATGAAGCAGTTGTTGGGAGATTCACTGACGCTGCGTGACTACGATGGTCAGGTAGCGGAAGCTATGGCCATGGTGCGTGCGTTGAACAGGATGACAAAGGCCGGGATGCCAGAAAGCGTGCGTATTGCCTGAAAATCCAGCCAGCTACAGGGTCGTTCGCACGAAATCTTATTTATTCAACAAAGCCCTGCAGACGATCAAATAACATTTCCCAGGCTGTCAGACCGGTCAGAGGAACCGACGCTGCAGCTTCAAAACTTAGTGCTGCCGGCTTTATCCCCGTAATGCGTTCGTCAACCAGCTGAAACTCTGCGTTGGCTCCCTGGCGATCGAGCACACCGGCATAGAAAACGTGGTCACCTGGCCTGAACAGCGTCACATCTGGTCCGGTTGCTTCAACAACACCGGAAGCGTCGTATCCCATAACTACCGGATTGCCTGCAGAGGGACTGATGTTTCGCCGGCTTTTCAGGTCCCGTGGGTTAACCGCGACCGCCCTGACTCTGATCAAAAGATCACGCCCCTTGGGCATGGATGGGTGGGGAAGCGACAAATCTTCAATAACGGATGTACTTTCCCGGGTTGCCAGAAACCAACGGCTTTCATTCTGTCTCCTTAAAAAGGTCAGTCACCAGATAAATAAATGTAAAAGTGTGCGGAACGCGATACCCGCCAGTGCCCCCGGCAGTGCAAATCGAAAAATACGCGGAAAGCGGGCGCTGGGTAATGCTGTCAACCTGTTGATGACTATTTTAATCTGTAGTCATTCAATCCTTGTAACATCAGGATGATCCTGGTGTCAGTGAAAATACGAAATCAACACGTTGGTATCATTACCCACCTGTGAACTGACGTCGGCATTTTGAATCTCACTTCGGCGTGCCCCCTCCGAATGGCGCAAAACATTTCGTGGTATGGCATGATAGCACCCGAAGAGAGTCAATTCAGGGTGGTAAATGTGAAACCAGTAACGCTATACGATGTCGCAGAGTATGCCGGTGTCTCTTATCAGACCGTTTCCCGCGTGGTGAACCAGGCCAGCCACGTCTCTGCGAAAACGCGGGAAAAGGTGGAAGCGGCGATGGCGCAGCTGAACTACATTCCCAACCGCGTGGCACAACAACTGGCGGGGAAACAGTCGTTGCTGATTGGCGTTGCTACCTCCAGTCTGGCCCTGCACGCGCCGTCGCAAATTGTCGCGGCGATTAAATCTCGCGCCGATCAACTGGGTGCCAGCGTGGTGGTGTCGATGGTAGAACGAAGCGGCGTCGAAGCCTGTAAAGCGGCGGTGCACAATCTTCTCGCGCAACGCGTCAGTGGGCTGATCATTAACTATCCGCTGGATGACCAGGATGCCATTGCTGTGGAAGCTGCCTGCGCTAATGTTCCGGCGTTATTTCTTGATGTCTCTGACCAGACTCCCATCAACAGTATTATTTTCTCCCATGAAGACGGTACGCGACTGGGCGTGGAGCATCTGGTCGCATTGGGTCACCAGCAAATCGCGCTGTTAGCGGGCCCATTAAGTTCTGTCTCGGCGCGTCTGCGTCTGGCGGGCTGGCATAAATATCTCACTCGCAATCAAATTCATCCGATAGCGGAACGGGAAGGCGACTGGAGTGCCATGTCCGGTTTTCAACAAACCATGCAAATGCTAAATGAGGGCATCGTTCCCACTGCGATGCTGGTTGCCAACGATCAGATGGCGCTGGGCGCAATGCGCGCCATTACCGAGTCCGGGTTGCGCGTTGGTGCGGATATCTCGGTAGTGGGATACGACGATACCGAAGACAGCTCGTGTTATATCCCGCCGTTAACCACCATCAAACAGGATTTTCGCCTGCTGGGGCAAACCAGCGTGGACCGCTTGCTGAAACTCTCTCAGGGCCAGGCGGTGAAGAGCAATCAGCTGTTGCCCGTCTCACTGGTGAAAAGAAAAACCACCCTACCGCCCAATACGCAAACCACCTCTCCCCGCACGTTGGCAGATTCCTTAATGCAGCTGGCACGACAAGTTTCCCGACTTGAAAGCGGGCAGTGAGCGCAACGCAATTAATGTGAGTCAGCTCACTCATTAGGCACCCCAGGCTTTACACTCTATGTGTCCGGCTCGTATGTTATGCGAAAATGTGAGCGGATAACAATTCACGCAGGATACAACTATGACAATGATTACGGATTCACTGGCCGTCGTATTACAACGTCGTGACTGGGAAAACCCTGGCGTTACCCAACTTAATCGCCTTGCGGCACATCCCCCTTTCGCCAGCTGGCGTAATAGCGAAGAGGCTCGCACCGATCGCCCTTCCCAAGAGTCGCGCAGCCTGAATGGTGAATGGCGCTTTGCCTGGTTTCCGGCACCAGAAGCGGTACCAGAAAGCTGGCTGGAGCGCGATCTTCCTGACGCCGATACTGTCATCGTCCCCTCAAACTGGCAGATGCACGGTTACGATGCGCCTATCTACACCAACGTGACCTATCCCATTGCGGTCAATCCGCCGTATGTTCCCACGGAGAATCCGACGGGTTGTTACTCGCTCACATTTAATGTTGATGAAAGCTGGCTACAGGAAGGCCAGACGCGAATTATTTTTGATGGTGTTAACTCGGCGTTTCATTTGTGGTGCAACGGGCGCTGGGTCGGTTACGGACAGGACAGTCGTTTGCCGTCTGAATTTGACCTGAGCGCATTTTTACACGCCGGAGAAAACCGCCTCGCGGTGATGGTGCTGCGCTGGAGTGACGGCAGTTATCTGGAAGATCAGGATATGTGGCGGATGAGCGGCATTTTCCGTGACGTCTCGTTGCTGCATAAACCGAGCACGCAAATCAGCGATTTCCATGTAGCCACTCACTTTAATGATGATTTCAGCCGCGCTGTACTGGAGGCAGACGTTCAGATGTACGGCGAGCTGCGCGATGAGCTGCGGGTGACGGTTTCTTTGTGGCAGGGTGAAACGCAGGTCGCCAGCGGCACCGCGCCTTTCGGCGGTGAAATTATCGATGAGCGTGGTGGTTATGCCGATCACGTCACCCTACGTCTGAACGTCGAAAACCCGAAACTGTGGAGCGCCGAAATCCCGAATCTCTATCGTGCGGTGGTTGAACTGCACACCGCCGACGGCACGCTGATTGAAGCAGAAGCCTGCGATGTCGGTTTCCGCGAGGTGCGGATTGAAAATGGTCTGCTGCTGCTGAACGGCAAGCCGTTGCTGATTCGCGGCGTTAACCGTCACGAGCATCATCCTCTGCATGGTCAGGTCATGGATGAGCAGACGATGGTGCAGGATATCCTGCTGATGAAGCAGAACAACTTTAACGCCGTGCGCTGTTCGCATTATCCGAACCATCCGCTGTGGTACACGCTGTGCGACCACTACGGCCTGTATGTGGTGGATGAAGCCAACATTGAAACCCACGGCATGGTGCCAATGAATCGTCTGACCGATGATCCGCGCTGGCTACCCGCGATGAGCGAACGCGTAACGCGAATGGTGCAGCGCGATCGTAATCACCCGAGTGTGATCATCTGGTCGCTGGGGAATGAATCAGGCCACGGCGCTAATCACGACGCACTCTATCGCTGGATCAAATCTGTCGATCCTTCCCGCCCGGTACAGTATGAAGGCGGCGGAGCCGACACCTTCGCAACCGATATTATTTGCCCGATGTACGCGCGCGTGGATGAAGACCAGCCCTTCCCGGCTGTGCCGAAATGGTCCATCAAAAAATGGCTTTCGTTGCCTGGAGAGACGCGCCCGCTGATCCTTTGCGAATACGCCCACGCGATGGGTAACAGTCTTGGCGGCTTCGCTAAATACTGGCAGGCGTTTCGTCAGTACCCCCGTTTACAGGGCGGCTTCGTCTGGGACTGGGTGGATCAGTCGCTGATTAAATATGATGAAAATGGCAATCCGTGGTCGGCTTACGGCGGTGATTTTGGCGATACGCCGAATGATCGCCAGTTCTGCATGAACGGTCTGGTCTTTGCCGACCGCACGCCGCATCCGGCGCTGACGGAAGCAAAACACCAGCAGCAGTTTTTCCAGTTCAGTTTATCCGGGCGAACCATCGAAGTGACCAGCGAATACCTGTTCCGTCATAGCGATAACGAGCTCCTGCACTGGATGGTGGCGCTGGATGGCAAGCCGCTGGCAAGCGGTGAAGTGCCTCTGGATGTCGCTCCACAAGGTAAACAGTTGATTGAACTGCCTGAACTACCGCAGCCGAAGAGCGCCGGACAACTCTGGCTAACGGTTCACGTAGTGCAACCGAACGCGACCACATGGTCAGCAGCCGGACACATCAGCGCCTGGCAGCAGTGGCGTCTGGCGGAAAACCTCAGCGTGACACTCCCCTCCGCGCCCCACGCCATCCCGCAACTGACCACCAGCGAAACGGATTTTTGCATCGAGCTGGATAATAAGCGTTGGCAATTTAACCGCCAGTCAGGCTTTCTTTCACAGATGTGGATTGGCGATAAAAAACAACTGCTGACGCCGCTGCGCGATCAGTTCACCCGCGCACCGCTGGATAACGACATTGGCGTAAGTGAAGCGACCCGCATTGACCCTAACGCCTGGGTCGAACGCTGGAAGGCGGCGGGCCATTACCAGGCCGAAGCAGCGTTGTTGCAGTGCACGGCAGATACGCTTGCCGACGCGGTGCTGATTACCACGGTCCACGCGTGGCAGCATCAGGGGAAAACCTTATTTATCAGCCGGAAAACCTACCGGATTGATGGAAGTGGTCAAATGGCGATTACCGTTGATGTTGAAGTGGCGAGCAATACGCCACATCCGGCGCGGATTGGCCTGACCTGCCAGCTGGCGCAGGTAGCAGAGCGGGTAAACTGGCTCGGATTAGGGCCGCAAGAAAACTATCCCGACCGCCTTACTGCGGCCTGTTTTGACCGCTGGGATCTGCCATTGTCAGACATGTATACCCCGTACGTCTTCCCGAGCGAAAACGGTCTGCGCTGCGGGACGCGCGAATTGAATTATGGCCCACACCAGTGGCGCGGCGACTTCCAGTTCAACATCAGCCGCTACAGTCAACAGCAACTGATGGAAACCAGCCATCGCCATCTGCTGCACGCGGAAGAAGGCACATGGCTGAATATCGACGGTTTCCATATGGGGATTGGTGGCGACGACTCCTGGAGCCCGTCAGTGTCGGCGGAATTCCAGCTTAGCGCCGGTAGCTACCATTACCAGTTGCTCTGGTGTCAAAAATAATAATAACCGGGCAGGCCATGTCTGCCCGTATTTCGCGTAAGGAAATCCATTATGTACTATTTAAAAAACACAAACTTTTGGATGTTCGGTTTATTCTTTTTCTTTTACTTTTTTATCATGGGAGCCTACTTCCCGTTTTTCCCGATTTGGCTACATGACATCAACCATATCAGCAAAAGTGATACGGGTATTATTTTTGCCGCTATTTCTCTGTTCTCGATATTATTCCAACCGCTGTTTGGTCTGCTTTCTGACAAACTCGGGCTGCGCAAATACCTGCTGTGGATTATTACCGGCATGTTAGTGATGTTTGCGCCGTTCTTTATTTTTATCTTCGGGCCACTGTTACAATACAACATTTTAGTAGGATCGATTGTTGGTGGTATTTATCTAGGCTTTTGTTTTAACGCCGGTGCGCCAGCAGTAGATGCATTTATCGAGAAAGTCAGCCGTCGCAGTAATTTCGAATATGGTCGCGCGCGGATGTTTGGCTGTGTTGGCTGGGCGCTGTGTGCCTCGATTGTCGGCATCATGTTCACCATCAATAATCAGTTTGTTTTCTGGCTGGGTTCTGGCTGTGCATTCATCCTCGCCGTTTTACTCTTTTTCGCCAAAACGGATGCGCCCTCTTCTGCCACGGTTGCCAATGCGGTAGGTGCCAACCATTCGGCATTTAGCCTTAAGCTGGCGCTGGAACTGTTCAGACAGCCAAAACTGTGGTTTTTGTCACTGTATGTTATTGGCGTTTCCTGCACCTACGATGTTTTTGACCAACAGTTTGCTAATTTCTTTACTTCGTTCTTTGCTACCGGTGAACAGGGTACGCGGGTATTTGGCTACGTAACGACAATGGGCGAATTACTTAACGCCTCGATTATGTTTTTTGCGCCACTGATCATTAATCGCATCGGTGGGAAAAACGCCCTGCTGCTGGCTGGCACTATTATGTCAGTACGTATTATTGGCTCATCGTTCGCTACCTCAGCACTGGAAGTGGTTATTCTGAAAACGCTGCATATGTTTGAAGTACCGTTCCTGCTGGTGGGCTGCTTTAAATATATTACCAGCCAGTTTGAAGTGCGTTTTTCAGCGACGATTTATCTGGTCTGTTTCTGCTTCTTTAAGCAACTGGCGATGATTTTTATGTCTATTCTGGCGGGCAATATGTATGAAAGCATCGGTTTCCAGGGCGCTTACCTGGTGCTGGGTCTGGTGGCGCTGGGCTTCACCTTAATTTCCGTGTTCACGCTTAGCGGCCCCGGCCCACTTTCCCTGCTGCGTCGCAAGGTGAATGAAGTCGCTTAAGAAATTAATGTCGGATACGGCGCGAGCGCCTTATCCGACCAACTTATCAGGAAGGAATGTTAAAAATGAACATGTCGATGACAGAAAAAATAAAAGCAGGCAAGCTATTTACCGATATGTGCGAAGGCTTACCTGAAAAAAGACTTCGTGGGAAAACATTAATGTATGAGTTCAATCACTCGCATCCATCAGAAGTTGAAGGTAATGATACCAACGTGTTGATTTCGTATTTTCACTGACACCAGGATCATCCTGATGTTACAAGGATTGAATGACTACAGATTAAAATAGTCATCAACAGGTTGACAGCATTACCATACCAACGAAGGAGGGAAAGTAGCGATAATTGTGTAATGCCTCTGTGACCGTACAAAATAAAAAATAACTTGTTCTGATGATAGCGACATATTCTGTCAGCTCAGAATAGGCTGGTTATTGTCTGAATAAAATTAACCTATATTGAGAAACTCATGACAATGATAAAAAAGCTTCCATTAACCATGCCGGTTATCGCCGCGTTTTTTCCGCTTACCTCTGTAATGGCGCAAGAATTTACTCAGGAACAGATCGACGCCATCGTCGCCAAAGCCGTTGATAAAGCGCTGGCCGACCGCCAGGCGAAAATCGACGCCGCGGCCGACAAAAAGGTCGACGTGATCACCAACCTGCAGACCACCACCGCCTCGCCGGATATGGCCATTCCGTTCGGCCTCAAGTTCAGCGGCTACGCCCGCTATGGCGCCCACTTCCAGACCGGCGACCAGAAATATGTCGGCGTCGACGGCTCCTATAACGGCGCCTCGGCGATCGGCCGCCTGGGCAACGAAAGCAACGGTGGCGAATTCCAGATCAGCAAGGCCTTCAAAAGCGCGCAGGGGGCTATCTGGGATCTTAACGTGATGTTCGACCACTGGAGCGACGAGGTTAACCTGAAGAAGGCCTACGTCGGCGTCACCAACGTCCTCGACTCCAACCCCAACGCCTATATCTGGGCCGGCCGCGACTTCCACCAGCGTCCGCAACAGGGGATCAACGACTACTTCTGGATGAACCACGACGGCCAGGGCGCCGGGGTGAAGAACTTTGATATCGGCGGCGTGCAGTTCGACGTGGCGGCGGTGTCGCAGGTGAAATCCTGTAGTCCGGAAGTGATGGCCGACGAGACCAACCCGTCGCGCATCACCTGTACCGGCAGCTCCGACACCGGCGACAACGGCCACTACGCGCTGACCACCAAAACCCACAACATCAAGGCCGGGCCGATCGACGTCGAGGTGTACGCCAACTACGGCTTTGACTCGAAGGCGGTGGACAGCGACGCGCGCCTCGAAGCCTGGCAGGGCGGCCTGGTGCTGAGCCACACCAACGACAGCGGGGTGAACAAGGTGATCCTGCGCTACTCCGACAACTCGGATAACAGCGTCTACAACAAAACCGACGACCTGACCACGGTCTACGCCAGCTTCGAGGGCAGCCATAAGTTCACCCAGCAGGCGCAGGTGGAATATCTGCTGGCCTTCCACGACTACGACAACGGCAGGGACAACACCGACAATCGCAAGAACTACGGCGCCATCGTGCGGCCGATGTATTTCTGGAACGACGTGCACTCCACCTGGCTGGAAGCGGGCTACCAGCGCGTGGACTACGACCAGGGCGGGGATAACCATGGCTGGAAGCTGACGCTGTCGCAGAACATCGCCATCGGCATGGGGCCGGAGTTCCGCCCGATGCTGCGCTTCTACGTGACCGGCGGCCAGGTGGACAATGAGCATACCGCGAAGGTCAACGGCACCCAGGACCAGCAGCTGGATTCGCTGAACGTCGGCGGGATGTTTGAGGCGTCGTTCTGATGCGATAGCGTTGTTGAAGGAGCGTTCCCGGCTGGCGCTACGCTTAGCCGGGCTACGACTGAGGAGGCCTGCGGGATCCCCCCCAGGCCCGCGCAAGCGCAGCGCCGCCGGGCAGCTGGCCCATCCCCCCTCAGTTCACCGTCAGGCGCAGGGCCAGATCCTGCGGATAGGGGTCAAAATAGTTCTGCGCCTGCAGGTAGCGATCCGGATACTCGGCCAGATAGTGCTTAAGCAGCGTCAGCGGGGCGAGGATCGGCAGCAGCCCGGCGCGATAGTTGAGGATAACCTCCCGCAGCTCGCCGCGCTGGCGGCTGTTCAGCTGGTCGCGGAAATAACCCTGAATATGCATCAGCACGTTGGTGTGGTTTTTCCGCGAGACGGGCCGCTTGAGGATCGCCATCAGCTTCTCACGGTAGACCTCGAAGAAAGCCTCCAGATCCTCCCATTCATGCAGCGAGGCGACGAACGGGCCGATCTCGCGGTAGCCCGCCTGGTGGTGAGCCAGCAGCTGCAGCTTGTAGCGGCTGTGAAAGGCCAGCAGGCCGTGGCGGGTCAGGCCGCGGGCGCGCAGGGCGTTGAGTTCATGCAGGGCGAAAATGCGCTCGACAAAATTCTCCCGCAGCAGCGGATCGTGCAGCCGGCCATCCTCTTCCACCGGCAGCCACGGGTAGCGCGCCATCAGGGCGCCGGTAAACAGCCCCACGCCTTCCTTACGCCCGCGATTGCCTTTTTCGTCATACAGCCGCACGCGCTCCATCCCGCAGCTCGGCGATTTGGCGCAGACGATAAAGCCCGACAGCTCGCCCAGAGTTGCCAGATGGGCGTTGGCAAAATCGGCCATCTTCTCCGTCACATCCTCGTGCGGGGCGTGGCTGAAGCGCATGCGGATCTCCCCGACCGGAGTCTGCACCAGGCGGAGCGCCGGGCGGGGTACGGGCAGGCCGATCGCCATCTCCGGGCAGACGGGCTTAAACGCCACCCACTGCGCGAGCTCATCCATCACAAAGCCCATACGCTTATGCCCGCCGTCGAATCGCACGGCTGAGCCGGTTAAACATCCGCTGATCCCAATGACAGGTTGCGTGTTCATGGCGCTGTCCTCTCTTCTGCTGTGGTTCGGGTAAAGAAAAGGGTCACGGTGGCGACCGTAATGCCGAATTTCTTCATCTCGGTTTTGTTAAACAAATGGCTGCCGTCCTGCAGGTACATCCAGTCGTCAAAGTGCAGCAGCCACCGGCTGCCGCTGGCCTCGACGTTCATGCTGTAGCGCCAGTGAAAGGCATTGCCTGCCGCCTGGCCGCTGGCCACGCCTTCGATATCCCCGGCGGTGCCCTGATAACGGTTATCGCCGGTGCGGCGAATGCGCCATACCCGCTGCTGCTTCTCGCCATCGTCATAGACAAAGCGCTCATGGAGCGTCAGGGTATCGCCGACGACGTCGCCATCGATCTCAACATGGAAGCGGCGCAGCTGCTTGCCGCGGCGATCCTGCACCATCCCCCATGCTTCGGTTCGGCCCTGAAAATAGTGAAAGATGTCGAGGGCGGGCTGCTGCTGCCGGTATTCGGTGACCTCGGTGCTGCAGCCGGCGAGCATCAGCATCAGCAGCGCCAGGCCAAGGGTCAGAATGCGTTTCATGGTGTACCTCCGATCAACTGCTGACGCAGTTCGGGATAAGTGGTGCGTGGATCGAGCCAGATGGGCTTTGTTGAATAAATAAGATTTCGTGCGAACGACCCTGTAGCTGGCTGGATTTTCAGGCAATACGCACGCTTTCTGGCATCCCGGCCTTTGTCATCCTGTTCAACGCACGCACCATGGCCATAGCTTCCGCTACCTGACCATCGTAGTCACGCAGCGTCAGTGAATCTCCCAACAACTGCTTCATTCTGTACATTGCCGTTTCCGCTATCGAGCGACGGTTATATTCCGTTGTCCATTTCCACCGTGCATTGCTTCCGCTCAGCCGCTGATTAGCAACGGCACGGTTGCGGTCTGCGTACTCACCGGGCCAGTAACCTGCTCCTTTTCGGGGAGGAATAAGCGCGCTGATTTTTTTGCGGCGCAGTTCATCGTGACAAAGCCGTGTATCGTAAGCCCCGTCTGCCGCGGCTGCCCTGATTTTTCTGTGAGTCTGCCGGATAAGGCCCGGGAAGGCTTCTGAGTCCGTGACGTTATTCAGCGACAGGTCTGCACAGACAACTTCATGTGTGTTGCTGTCAACAGCAAGATGCAACTTTCGCCAGATACGACGGCGCTCTTTGCCGTGCTTTCTGACTTTCCATTCGCCTTCACCAAAGACCTTCAGCCCGGTGGAATCAATCACCAGGTGTGCGATTTCACCCCGGGTGGACGTTTTGAAACTGACATTAACCGACTTTGCCCGCTTACTGACACTGGTGTAATCCGGGCAGCGCAACGGAACGTTCATCAGGGCAAAAATGGAATCAATAAAACCCTGCGCAGCCCGCAGGGTCAGCCGGAATACGCGTTTAATCACCAGAACGGTGGTGATGGCGAGATCAGAATAGCGCTGGGGCCTTCCTCGTGATGAAGGTGTTGCCGACTCATACCAGGCCTGAATCGCCTCATCATCCAGCCAGAAAGTGAGGGAGCCACGGTTGATGAGAGCTTTGTTGTAGGTGGACCAGTTGGTGATTCTGAACTTTTGCTTTGCCACGGAATGGTCTGTATTGTCGGGAGGATGCGTGATCTGATCCTTCAACTCAGCAAAAGTTCGATTTATTCAACAAAGCCT
>OBUR01000341.1_pt1 | contig 13896 bp, 14 predicted proteins | sample 1475951 | NCBI WGS metagenome assembly OBUR01 (sample SAMEA2579957, study PRJEB22360) | human gut metagenome
GTCTAAATTCATAGTACTCCTTTCAAATTTATTTAGAAGTATAGTTTAGTATACCATAGTGTACATATAATTCTTAGTATTTAAACACGGATTGTGTAATTCGTGGTACAATAATAAAAACTACTAAGGAGGATATCTTATGAAAAGTATGACCGGTTTTGGTTCTGGTACAGCAACCAAAGATGGCATTACCTGTACGATAGAAATTAAGTCCGTCAATGCACGTTTCTTGGATTTATTTATACGTTGTCCAAAACAAATGAATCCTTTTGAAAGTATCATTCGTGGGATGGTACAAGATCGTATAAATCGCGGTAAGGTAGAGGTATCGGTTTCTATTCAAGATGCAGGTGAGAGACCTAAAACTTTTACTATAAATAGTGTATTAAGAAAACAAATTCAAGAATTGCTCGTTCAAGAAGAATTTTATGATGATCCTAAAAAGGTACCATTACAAGCTGTAAATTCAATTTCTAATGATTGGATTCAACAACAAGATACTCCCATTGCAGAAGAGGTACTTTCTGATATAGTGAAAGAATCTACAGGTTTTGCATTAGATGCTTTGATTGCTATGCGAACTGTGGAAGGTGAACATATTCAACAAGATTTAGTGAGCCGTATCGCCACACTAGAAAATATTATTTCTCATATTGATACTAATAAATCTGGTGCTGTAGAAGCGTATCGTGAACATATTAGAAGTAAAATTCAAGAGTATTTAGTTTCTTTAGAATCAAGTATCAGCGAAGAGCGTTTTCTACAGGAAATTGCTATATTAGCTGATAAGACTGATATTACTGAAGAGATTGTCCGATTCAGCTCACATGTGGTACAATTAAAAAACACACTTACAGATGAAAATCCAATCGGTCGAAAGGTCGATTTTATTTTGCAAGAAATGAATCGTGAAGTAAATACAATTGGATCCAAGGCTATGGATTCCAATATTACAGAGTTTGTGGTTCAACTTAAATGTGAGTTAGAGAAAATTAGAGAACAAGTACAGAATGTAGAGTAATAGGAGGTCCATGAATGAGTATTCAATTGCTGAATATAGGCTTTGGTAATATGGTATCTGCGAACCGTGTTATGGCTATCATTAGTCCTGAATCTGCACCGATTAAGCGAATGGTTCAAGATGCTAGAGATAAGGGCCTGCTCATTGATGCTACATATGGTCGTAAGACTCGTGCTGTATTAGTTATGGATAGTGGTCAAATTGTATTATCTGCAATTCAACCGGAAACCGTAGCACATCGACTTGTGCAACATGATGTAGATGTAGATACAGTGGAATCATAGGAGTACATATGTCAGACAGAGGATTATTAATCGTTATATCCGGGCCATCTGGCGCAGGTAAAGGTACGATTTGTGCGAATATTCGTAAAGAAATGCCTAATTTAGTTTATTCCGTTTCTATGACCACACGTGCACCGCGTGTTGGTGAAGAGGAAGGGGTTAACTATTTCTTCCGCTCCAAGGAGGAATTTGAGACTTTACTCAGTGAAGATGCATTCTTGGAGTATGCAAAGGTATATGATAATTACTATGGTACGCCTAAACAACATGTAATGGATTTATTAGATGATGGTAAAAGTGTACTATTAGAAATTGATATTCAAGGTGCTATGCAAGTTAAGGAACGCTTTAGTGATGCCGTATTTATTTATATTGTACCGCCATCCTTAACTGAATTATCTGAACGATTACATAATCGTGGTACTGATGCAAAAGAGGTTATTGATAAACGATTGTCATTAGCTTGTTCTGAATTGGCATTAGCTCATCGCTATGACTATATAGTTGTAAATGATGATCTTGCAGATGCGTCAGAGAAGGTTGCATCTATTTTACGGGCTGAATCATGTAAGATTAGTCGCAATAAAGAGCAAATTCAATTTATTTATAAACAATATAAAGAGTCTAAGGAGAAGTGATAGTATGATGGTAAAACCTCCATTGAAAAAATTGGAAAGTCAAGTAGATAGCAAATACACTTTGGTAACATTGGCAGCTAAACGAGCTCGTGAACTAACAGATGGTGAACCATGCTTACATGCAACTGACAAGCCTGTTTCCTTGGCATTCTATGAAATTGCCGAAGGTGAAGTGACGTATAAACGTACTAAAGAAGGCATTAAATAAGATAAATCAATTCCTTGTATCCTTGATACAAGGAATTTTTAAAAGGAGAAGAACATGCGCGGAAAACATATCATTGTCGCAGTCTCTGCTGGTATTGCAGCATATAAGGCAATTGAAGTGGTTAGTCGTCTTCGTAAAAAAGGGGCAGAGGTCAAGGTTGTGATGACTCGTAATGCTACGAATATTGCATCACCATTGACCTTTGGTGAGATTAGTGGTCACCCTGTAGCATTAGACATGTTTGAACAAGTGCATCAATGGGATGTGGAGCATATTGCATTGGCTACATGGGCTGATGCGTATGTAGTAGTACCAGCTACGGCTAATGTAATTGGTAAAATCTATGCTGGTATTGCAGATGATATGTTGACTACTACTATTTTGGCAACTACAGCACCTAAATATATTTGCCCTGCTATGAATACAGAAATGTATAACAATCCAATTACGCAACGTAACCTAGAAGGTCTACGTTCCTTGGGTTATCATATTATGGAACCAGCTGAAGGTTGGCTTGCTTGTGGCGTTACAGGTGTTGGTCGCTTACCAGAGCCTGTAGCTATTGTAGAATGGCTTGAAGCTCAACTGTGTAAAACTTCTGAACTTGAAGGTACTACAGTGCTTGTCACTGCTGGTGGTACTCAGGAGAACATAGATCCAGTTCGTTATATTGGAAATCGTTCAAGCGGTAAAATGGGATATGCTATTGCTGAACAAGCTGTACGAATGGGTGCGAATGTTATTTTAGTGAGTGCCCCTACATCTTTATCAGTACCAAGTGGTGTTGAATTTGTTCCAGTAGATTCTGCACTTTCCATGCAAGAAGCTGTTGAATCTAGATATAAAAATGTAGATGTTGTGGTTATGGCGGCAGCGGTTTCCGATTTTAGAGTGCTTCATAAAGCGGAGCAAAAGATTAAGAAAATGGAGTCTATGACGCTAGAGCTTGTAAAAAATCCAGATATTTTACAAGGCTTAGGCTCTCAAAAAGAACATCAAATCCTTGTTGGCTTTGCGGCAGAAACAGAGCATGTAATCAAGTATGGTCAAGATAAAGTTGCTAGAAAAAATCTTGATATGCTTGTAGCAAACGATGTAAGTAAATCTAATGCTGGATTTAACGTAGATACAAACGAAGGTTATTTCTTATATCCTGATAAAGATCCTAAAGAAATGGCTAATATGAAGAAATCTGAATTAGCTCAATATATTATGAAGGAAGTAGTTGAGTTAGTAGCAAATAAACACCCCTAATATCAAATTTTTTGTGTGTAGTTTGAGAAAGGTGTGTTGTTTATATGTTTGCTATTCAAAAAGCATATTTAAATGGGTCCTTAAGTAAAGATAAATGGAGTAATAATATTACTGCTGGCTTAGTGGTAGGAGTAGTAGCATTACCTTTAGCTATGGCCTTTGCTATCGCTAGTGGTGTTACACCTCAAGCTGGTATTTATACGGCTATTATTGCCGGTATCTTTGTATCTTTGTTTGGCGGCTCACCCGTGCAAATAGCAGGGCCTACAGGAGCCTTTATTGTCTTATTGAGCAGTATCGTTGTTAATTATGGTTTTGATGGCTTGCAAATTGCAACCATGATGGCTGGCGTTATGCTTATTTTAATGAGTATAGCCAAATTAGGTACTGTTATTAGATTTATACCAACGCCGGTTATTATGGGCTTTACTGCGGGTATCGGTGTTACTATTTGGGTAGGCCAATGGCCATACTTCTTTGGATTCCCTCAGTTACCGTATATACCTCATTTCCATGAAAAATTATGGGCTATGATTCAATCATTGCCGTATTCTGATATACCAACCTTAGGGATTGCTTTACTGAGTTTAATCATTTTATTAGTTTTGCCGAAAATTCCTTATATTAATAAAGTTCCAGCTCCTATTGTAGCCATGATGGTCGCTACAGTCATACAAGCTGTTTATCAGTTTCCTACCGTTTTGACTATAGGTAGTGCTTTTGGTGGTATTCCACAAGGCTTACCTGCATTTTCCGTGCCACACTTTGATGTTGATAAAATCTTGACATTAATTGGTCCAGCTTTTACAATTGCCATGCTAGGTGCTATTGAGTCCTTATTGTCTGCAGTAGTGGCAGATGGTATGAGTGGTACTAAGCATGAGTCTAATACGGAGCTATTTGGACAAGGGTTAGCCAATATTTTTGCACCTTTGTTCGGCGGTATTGCATCCACAGGTGCAATTGCTCGAACGGCTACCAATATTCGGCAAGGCGGTAATTCTCCAATAGCAGGTATTGTTCACGCTATTACATTAGGGGCTATTTTATTATTTTTAGCTCCTTATGCTGTCTACATTCCATTAGCATCTATGGCAGCAATATTGTTTGTAGTATCTTATAATATGAGTGATGCACCGCGTTTTATACGAATGCTCATCTTAGCACCAAGACCAGATCAGATAATCTTATTGCTCACCTTTTTCTTAACGATTTTTACCGATTTGGTAGTTGCTGTAAACGTTGGTGTGGTCCTTGCAGTCTTACAGTTTATGCGTAAAATGGTTAATACTATCGATGTCCATGAAGCGAGTTGTGCTGAATTATCTGAACAAATTAAGCACGAAATAACACTTCATCCTGACATTATGGTATATACCGTGGAAGGACCTTTATTCTTTGGTGCCATCAGCGCTTTTGATAGAGCCTTAAGTTCTATACATAAAGATCCAAAATATTTAATTATTCGTTTTGTAAAGGTGCCGTTTGTAGATTTGACGGGATTACGTATTCTGCGAGGCATCATAGAAGAACTTCAAAAGAGAGGCATTGAAGTTTTACTTAGCGATGTGAGTTATGATATTCGTAGAGAAATGTATAAATCTGACTTTTTAGATGTTCTAGGACGTCATCATATGTATCGACTGTTTGAAAGTGCTCTTCATAAAGCTGAACATGATTTAGCCTTAAAAGATGGTAAAGAAGTATAATAATGACTTGCTTTCTCACTGTAAATACACTATAATATTTCTGTAACTCATCAAGAGTAGCGGAGGGATAGGCCCTGTGAAGCTACAGCAACCATTCCAAGGGGAAAAGGTGCTAATTCCTATGACAAATGTCGTTAGATGGGAGGGTCTCTCATGAGTACATGAGAGGCTTTTTTTCGTATTAGGAGGATAAAATGGCTGAAAAACATATGTTTTTTACTTCTGAATCTGTTACTGAAGGCCATCCAGATAAAATAGCTGACCAAATTTCTGATGCTGTTTTGGATGCGATTATTGAAAAGGATCCAACTGCTCGTGTAGCTTGTGAAACTTTAGTTACTACTGGTCTAGTTCATGTAGTAGGTGAAATTTCTACTCACACTTATGTAGATATTCCTCGCATCGTACGTGATACAGTTCGTGAAATTGGTTATACACGTGCAAAATTCGGTTTTGACTGTGATACTTGTGGTGTCCTTGTATCCATTGATGAACAGTCTGCTGATATCGCTATGGGCGTTGATGAAGCACTTGAATCTAAAGAAGGTAATGGTGAAGCACTTGATAAAATTGGTGCTGGTGACCAAGGTATGATGTTTGGTTATGCATCTAATGAAACACCTGAACTCATGCCTTTACCAATTTCTTTGGCACACCGCTTGTCCCGTCGTTTGGCGGAAGTTCGTAAAGATGGCACTTTAACATATCTTCGTCCAGATGGTAAAACTCAAGTTACTGTTGAATATGTTGATGGTAAACCTAAACGTATTGATACAATTGTTATCTCCACACAACATAGCCCTGAAGTAACTCAAGAACAAATTAAAACTGATTTGAAACGCTATGTTATCGATGCGGCTTTACCTGCAGAATTTGTTGATGAAAATACTAAATACTTCATCAATCCAACTGGTCGTTTCGTAATCGGGGGCCCTCATGGTGATGCTGGTTTAACTGGCCGTAAAATCATTGTAGATACTTACGGTGGTATGGCTCGTCATGGTGGTGGTGCTTTCTCTGGTAAAGATCCATCTAAAGTAGACCGTTCTGCAGCATATGCAGCACGTTATGTAGCTAAAAACGTTGTAGCAGCAGGTCTTGCTGATAAATGTGAAGTACAAGTTGCTTACGCTATTGGCGTTGCGCATCCTGTATCTGTATTGGTAGATACGTTTGGTACAGCTCGCATTGAGGAAACCAAAATTCAAGAACTCGTTAAGAAACATTTCGACCTTCGTCCAGCAGGTATCATCGAAATGCTTGATTTGTTAAAACCTCATTATCGCAAAACTGCAGCGTACGGTCACTTTGGTAGAACTGATGTAGATTTACCTTGGGAACGTACTGACAAAGCAGCAATTTTAAAAGCTGAAGCTGGCTTATAATACAAAAGGTCTTAGTAGAATTTCTACTGAGACCTTTTATAGTAAATGAAAGGATATGAGTCTATGCGTGTAGCACAAGTTATTATTAACAGACCTGCCAAACAACTTCATAAACCATTGAGCTATCTAATGCCTGAAAAGTTTGGTAACGTCCTACCTGGTACTCGCGTACTCATTCCTTTAGGTCATAGTCGTGAAGAAGGGATCCTCATTGGTTATAAAGAATTAGTTGAGCCACCTGAGTTCACGTTGCGAAATATAGTGCAAGTATTAGATAGTGAGCCTTGGTTTACACCAGAAATGATGGATACGGCACGACGTTTAAATGAGTATTATCTTTTTTCTTATGGTGATGCACTACGATTATTTACAGTAAATAAAACATTGAAATCCTATGAGGCACCAAAAGAAGAATGGCTTGTAGTTATGCCTGATTTTTCAATAGATCAATTTAGTGAACGAAAAAAGAAACAACGTGAATTAGCGCAATACTTACTTGAAGTCGGTGGTGCGTCCAAGGCACTATTATTAGCTAAAGGCTATTCTCGCATGGTCATAAAGCAAGTAAGTGAAGCTAAAGGGATTACTATTGAATCTCGTTTTAAAGCCACAAAAACGACCTTTACGGAGCTTTTAACGGAAGAGGTGAATATTCCTCTTACTCAAGCTCAACAAGCCGTATATGAGCCTATACAAGAGGCTATGAGTAGTCATGAGCATAAAACCTTCTTACTTCATGGTGTAACCGGTAGCGGTAAAACTCAATTATATTTACGAGCTACAGCAAAATGTATTAGTCAAGATAAGACTGCTATTATCTTGGTGCCTGAAATTATATTGACCGATCAAATTGTGCGACGATTTGTGGAAACCTTTGGCGATGAAGTTGTCGTATTCCATAGTAAATTGACGGTACAACAACGCAATAATAATTGGGAACGGTTGCGTCGTAAGGATAGTCATATTATTATTGGTGCCCGTTCGGCTGTGTTTGCTCCTGCTGAGGATATCGGTCTTATTGTTGTGGATGAAGAACATGATACCTCTTATAAACAAGAAGATATGGTTCGATACCATGCCCGTAATGTTGCCTTATGGCGTGGTGAAGCACATAATTGTCCTGTGATTTTAGGTTCTGCTACACCAGCTATTACTTCTTACTATAAAGCCAAGCAAGGCGAGTATCATTTGCTTGAGCTACCTCATCGTATTTTTGAACAACCTATGCCAAAGGTAACTATTGTTGATATGAAGGAAGAAATCTTCCATGGCAATTATTCTGTTTTTTCTGACGCTATGAGTCGGTTGATTCAGAAAACATTACATGAACATAATCAAATGATTATTCTATTGAACAGACGTGGTTATAGTACCTTTGTAATGTGTCGTGATTGCGGGGAAACTATTATGTGCCCTCATTGTGATGTAGCGATGGTCTATCATCAAGCAGGTGAGGAATTGCGCTGTCACTATTGTGAACATCATGAACCGATTCCTACGGTTTGTCCAAAGTGTAATAGTAAACGCATTAAATTCTTTGGCTCAGGTACACAAAAGGTAGAGGAAGAGTTGCGACGTCATTTTAAATCGGCCCGCATTGCCCGCCTTGATCAAGACGTAACTAAAAACAAACAAATGGCAGAGGATATCTTACATGACTTCGGAGCTCATAAATACGATATTTTATTGGGAACCCAAATGGTATCTAAAGGTCATGACTTTAAAGATGTAACAGCGGTTGGTATTTTAACAGCTGATTCGGTTTTAAATATTCCTGTGTATACTGCTTCTGAAAGAACTTTTGATTTGCTTACCCAAACCTCTGGGCGTGCTGGTCGAGGGGATAAAACAGGCAGTGTTGTAATACAAACATATAATCCGTTAAATTATGCTATAATAAAGAGTAAGGCTCATGATTATGTAGGCTTTTACCATGAAGAAATTCAAAATAGAAAAGCTTTAGGATATCCTCCATTTAGAGAAATGATTCACATGGTAGTGCGTCATCAAGATATGGAGACCTTAGAGTCCATTGCAAATCGAATAGTAGATGATTTGGAGGCTCATAAAGGGGATGAAGATATTCTTATTAATGGTCCTTACGAAGCAACTATAAAAAAGGTACGGGACATGTATCGCTTAGCGATTATGATCCGTGGTACTGATTTAACGAATTTGAAAGAATATATATATAACTCATGGATTTTCACGCAAGAAGGGCTTCTGATTGACGTGGATCCTGTGTAGTATAGGAGTGTCAATGGCAGTATTAGATGTTGTAAAAGCAGGTCATCCCGTTTTGAAACAAGTAGCGGAACCTGTAGAACATGTTAATAAAAAACTTAGAGCCCTTATCGATGATATGGCTGAAACTATGTATAAAACGGAAGGTGTAGGTCTAGCTGCGCCCCAAGTAGCTGTTTCTAAACGAATTATCGTAGTAGACGATCAAGTTGGTAGTGGCCTTATTATATTAATTAATCCTGAAATTACACATGCTGAAGGCTCTCAAGTAGGCCCTGAAGGGTGTTTAAGTGTACCTGGTTATTATGGAGATGTAGAACGTTTTAATAAGATCACCGTTAAAGGTATTGATCCACATAACAAAAAGGTTACTATTAAAGCGGAAGGCTTCTTAGCTCGTATTTTCCAGCATGAAATCGATCATTTAGAGGGTCATTTATTTATAGAAAAAGCGACAAACTTACGATTGATTGCAGATCATCCAGAGGAGAAAGAAATTGTCTAATCATCATCCTTTACGTATTGTCTTTATGGGAACGCCAGACTTTTCTGTTCCCACTTTAGAAGCGCTAATTCAAGCAGGACATACTATTGTTGGTGTGTACTGTCAGCCAGATAAACAAAAGGGTCGTGGCAAACAAGTTCAAATGCCACCGGTAAAGGTAGCTGCTTTAGAACATAACTTACCTGTTTATCAACCTGTTACTTTACGGGATGAGCAAGTGCAAGCAGAATTAGAAGCATTAAAACCTGATGTAGTAGTAGTTATTGCATATGGTAAAATCTTACCGCCATGGCTAATTCGATTGCCTCAATATGGGTGTATCAATGTACATGCTTCTATTTTGCCTAACTATAGAGGGGCTGCGCCGATTCACTATGCCATTCTAAATGGGGATACTAAAACAGGTGTTACCATTATGCACATGGATGACGGACTTGATACCGGTGATATTATCGATATCGTGGAGACTGATATTTTACCTGGTGAAACGACAGGACAGTTATTTGAACGTATAGCGGAGCTTGGTGGTGAAACAATTGTTCCCGTATTAACTCGTTGGGTTAATGGGGAAATTGTGGCGACGCCACAAGATGATACAATGGCTACATATACTGCTAAGATTACAAAAGAAATGGGGCAAATAGACTGGTCTAAGCCTGCAAATGAAATTGTAAATCTTATTAGAGGACTTAATCCAGCACCTGGATGTTATACTTACCTCGATGGAAAACGTTTAAAAATATGGTCTGGAGAAGTGGTTCCAAGTGATACGACTCACTGTTTGATAGATATCCGTGGTAAACATGTACCAATTGCTATATCAGCCACAACTGTGCCTGGTACAATCGTATCTAAAATAGACGGTTTAGGTGTATTTTGTGGTGATGGAAATATAATTCTATTAACAGAAGTCCAACCAGAAAATAAAAAGCGCATTTCTGCTACAGATTTTATTAATGGACATCAGATAAAGGAAGGTATCGTTTTTGGGGACTCAAATTAAACAGTACGAAACGTATCCGTTATACCTAATATTATCAACTATTACATGTGCTTTGCTCACTGCAGTACTTGGTTTTCTAATGTATGTATTAGAACCTGGGTTATTACAATTACATCCTATTGCACCTGTTATGAGTAGTATAGTTCTTTCTATTCTGATAGGTATTATATGGTTATTGTGTTTATCTCTTATTGTTGCAACTTTAGGTATTATACGGTTACATCCTATTGTTTTAAGATTAGCCAATCAGTTTATATATGGACTATTTCCATTAACCTTGGCTATCGGTAAGGTGAGAGGGGTTACTAAGGATCAACTTCGTCAGTCTATGATTGATTTAATTAATCATCTTGTGATGCTTGATATGTATACGGTTGATCCAGAACGTATATTATTATTGACGCCACATTGTCTACAAGAAAGCTCGTGTGTTCATAAGGTTACACATGACGTATACAACTGTAAGCAGTGTGGGCGATGTCAAGTTGGTAGCTTATTACAAGTGGCTAAAGACTACGGGTGTCAATTTATAGTTGTCACTGGAGGTACTTTAGCGCGAATGAAGGTAAAGGAAGCGCGGCCAAAAGCTATTGTAGCAATAGCTTGCGAACGAGATTTAGCAAGCGGTATGGCTGATGTATTTCCCATCCCAGTTATTGGCGTATTAAATGAACGTCCTAATGGGCCGTGTTGTAATACAACCGTAGATCCTGAACGTGTTCGTGCAGTAGTAGAACAATTGATTGGTAGGAATAGTGATGTTAGAAGTAAAGAATAACCAACAACAGAATATTCGGTTGCTTGCTGTGAAAGCATTGAGCGATATTAATCGTAATGGTGCTTATGCAAATATTAAGTTGCAAGAGTATTTACAAAAATATCATTTATCCGATTTGGATCGACGGTTTTTTACAGAACTTGTATATGGTGTTATTCGTAGAAAAAATTATTTAGATGCCATAATTGTTCACTTTGCAAAACGACCTTTGAAGAAACTTTCTTCTATGGTTGTGGAAATCCTTAGACTTGGGATTTATCAAATTATCTACATGGATAAGGTTCCTGAAAGTGCGGCGGTCAATGAATCTGTCAAACTTGCTAAGAAGTTAACACGAGGATTATCTGGTTTTGTAAACGCTGTATTGCGATCCGTTTTGCGTGAATGCGATAGTATTTCTATTGGTGAACTTGCTAAGTCTGAAGCCGAAGAGATTTCTTTCATCTACAATCAACCGTTATGGCTTGTTACTTTGTGGATGAATGAAATGGGCAAAGATAAGACCGTAGACCTATGTGCTTGGTTCAATGAACAACCTCGTTTAACAGCACGTATTAATACGGTGAAAGTATCAATCGAGGATTGTATAAAAGAACTACAAAATCTAGGATGGACTATTGAACAAGATAAAGATATTCCTGAAGTAGTGTATATTAATAGTCACCAAGGGCACTTAGAAAAAGCAAAACCAGTTATAGAAGGCCATATTACCTTTATGGATAAAGCGTCTATGCTCGTTGCCCATGTAGTAGATCCTCAACCAGGGGACCGTATTTTAGATTGCTGTGCCGCACCAGGTGGTAAGTCTATGCATATGGCAAGCCTTATGAATAATACGGGCGCTATTATGAGTTGTGACATTTATGACCATAAGTTAGATCTTATGAATCAGAATGCAGAACGATTAGGCGTATCTATTGTTTCTACTAAATTACAAGATGGTCGATATTTACCCGATAATTGGAAGGAACAATTTGATCGTGTCTTAGTTGATGCCCCATGTTCTGGCCTTGGCATATTACAAAAGAAATTAGATATGCGTTGGCGTAAAACAGAGGACTTGCTAAATGAATTACCTCCATTACAGCTTGAAATTTTAGAAAAAGCGTCTGAAATGGTTAAGGTTAATGGCTATTTAGTATATTCCACATGTACTATCAATAGCGGTGAAAATGAGGATGTATTGGAAAAATTCCTAGCAACTCATAAGAACTTTGTTATCGATCCTGTATCCTATGAAGGGTTACCACCGGCTACAGATGGTATGATTTCAACATATCCTCCGCGAGATTATATGGATGGATTCTTTATGGCTCGTATGAAACGCCTATCATAATATAAGAAATGGAGTACCATGATAGAATTATTGGGTAAGTCTTTAGAAGAATTACAATCTATCTTTAAGACCCATAATATACAAAAGTTTCGAGCGAAACAGTTAATCGACTATATCTATCATAGATATGTGTTCGATTTTCAAGAAATGACACAATTCCCAAAAGAATTGCGTCAATGGTTAAGTGATAATTGTGTTATCTCTTTACCTACATTAATTACAGAGTCTATATCTCCAGATGGAAAGACTAGAAAAATCCTATTGGAGATGACAGATCAAAGCCGAGTAGAAGCTGTTTTGATGGAGCAACACTATGGTTATTCCGTATGTGTTTCATCTCAAGTAGGCTGTGCTATGGGCTGTGTATTCTGTGCCTCTACACAAGGTGGCTTATATCGCGATTTAACAGTGGCTGAAATCATTGGTCAAGTCGTTATTTTTGGGGCTCTTACTAAAGAACAAATACATTCTGTTGTAGTTATGGGGGCAGGGGAGCCATTACAAAATTATGATAATGTGTTACAAGCTTTGCAATTGTTACACGATCCGGTAATTTGTAATATTAGTTATCGTAAGATGACTATTTCCACTTGTGGTTGGGTTCCTAATATTTATAAATTAGCTGATGAAGGTTTGCCTATAACGTTGGCCCTTTCATTACATGCTACAAATAATGAAGTACGTCGTAGTATCATGCCCGTTGGTGCCCGTTATGAATTGACGGAAGTCTTAGATGCGGTAAAATATTATTATGATACAACACAACGTCGTATCACCTTTGAGTATATCCTCATAGATTCTGTTAATGCATCTATGGAGGAGGCTCATGCATTGGGACAAATCTGTAAGGATTTTCCAAATTGTCATGTTAACTTAATTCCTGTTAACGGCAATGAACATATTGAATTATATAAACCATCTATTACGAATATGAATACATTTAAAGACATCGTTGGTTCCTATGGAGTATCTGTAACGGTACGAAAGGAAATGGGCGATGCAATCCAAGCCGCATGTGGGCAATTAAAAGCTGCTCATGGTCGGAAAAAGGAGAATCATGAATAATTTTGTTGGTTTAAGTAAAATTGGACTTGTGCGGCAGCGCAATGAAGACCGTTTCTTTATTGATGGTAACGTTTGCGCTGTCACTGATGGCATGGGTGGTTATAGCGGTGGTGAAATCGCTAGTACTTATGCTGTAGATGAAATAAGAGAATATTTGGCCTCCCTTGAAACGGTGGGTCAACAAGATTTATGCGACGCTATCATTCACGCTAATCAACGCATTGTTAATCGCGTGGCTAGTGAAGAACGGTATGGGGACTACCGCTGTAGTTACAGCAATAAAAGATAATCAGTTATATTGGGCAAGTGTTGGTGATAGTCGTTTGTATGTATATAGGGATGGTCTTTTAAGACAAATTACTACGGATCATTCTATGGTACAAGAATTATTAACTGCTGGAGAGATTACAAAGGATGAAATGCTAAGTCACCCTCAACGTAATTTATTGACACGCGCTGTCGGTGT
>OBUR01000355.1_pt1 | contig 13238 bp, 9 predicted proteins | sample 1475951 | NCBI WGS metagenome assembly OBUR01 (sample SAMEA2579957, study PRJEB22360) | human gut metagenome
TTGTGAAGTTTAAAATGTACTTTCTTTTCCATGATAATTCTCCTTTCATTTTAAACTTTTTACATACTGCAAAATAAGGGCTGTCATGAGAGTTTATGAAAAGTGAGCATTGGGTAGAGTCCCTAACGATGTGGGGCAATCTATTTAATGACAATCCTTATTTCTCCAAGTCTCATCAATTTCGGTATTGTGAGACTGTTCAAGGCAAACATGAGTCCTGACGAAATGATTTTAGAAAAACGAGAGTTGTTCGGAATTTTCCTCCTTTCTAAGCATTGAAGATCTCGTTTATTTTGGTTTTCTAAGACACAAAAAACTAGAGCTTACTAGTATGGGGCGTCCCCTCTAGAGCTCTAGTTTGAAATGATGCTGTATTCTTTTTATGAGCCCTAGTTTGATGGTTCAAAGTGACTCAGGAATGGTTATCCTACTATAATCCTTATTTAGGCATTAGGTAACTAATGTCAATCTTTTAGATAATCCCCCAAGTGTCCTTTAAAGCAAAATTAAAACGCTTACATATTCACCTAGCTTCATTATAATCCTTTTTTAAGAATAAACAACAGAAACTAACGGAATTATCAAAAATGTTAAAGAACTGACATAAAAGATTCTATATTTAGTTTCGTTAGTCAAATAAGAATTCACCTGTGTAAATCATTTATATTTTTAATTTTTGTTCCTCATAGACAGACCACGATCTTAGTCAGATGAAAAAATAGAGTCTTTCTATCTAAAATTTTCTTTTCAGAATTGTCTTTTTAGGGGCTACTTCTCTCATAGTTTTGCTATCTCTTAAGGTTAATTGAAGCTTGCTTTAATCTTCAAAAGCCTTTGAAGATAAGCACTTGAAGGAGTTTGAGAAGCAAAAAAACTCTATTTAGGACCTTACATATGGTGTAAGGTCTCATTTTTACAAATCAAAGTTAATAATAGGAAGCGTCCGGCAGAGATTCATGAAAATAAGATGACTTTTTCCTATTTGTAATTTGTCTGAATATATCATAGAGTAGAGAAAACAATAGAAAAAAAGGATGATTGTTATAGATGGAAAATAAGGTACGTTTTAAACTACATAAGGTTAAGAAAAACTGGGTAACTATCGGGGTGACTACCCTCTCAATGGTTGCCTTGGCGGGGGGAAGCCTCCTAGCTCAAGGAAAAGTAGAAGCCGATGAGACGAGCGCACCTAATGGTGACGGCTTGCAGCAACTGAGTGAGGATGGTACTGCCAGTCTAGTGACGACAACAACTGTTACTGAGCAAGCTAGTGCTCAAGCAAGTGTGGCAGCAGTAGCAACAGCCAGCGTAAGTCACGAAACAAGCTCTCAGGCGACGACAAGTGCGGTCGCTCAAGAGGCAACTGCTCAAGCACAAAGCAGTCAAGTTATCGATCAAGAAGTGGCAGTTTCTTCGCAAACTCAAGCTAGTGCCCAAGAGACACTGACTACGGAACAGGTCTCACAAGGTCAGGCAACAACACAGGCAACTGTTCAAGAAAGATCACAGTCAGATACGCCGAGTAATCAGGTAGGACAATCGGAATCTTCAGTTACTCCTAGCCACAAAGCAACTCGCAGTGGTGGGCGTCGTGTAGCAACGTCGCATGCAACAGCTAAAGCAAACAGTCAAAATCAGAAAAAGACTGAGGTTCAAACCAGCCAAAGAATTGAGATTGAAAGTGTGCAAACAAGTGCTCAGTCTACTCCAAGTGTGACAGAACAAGCAAGACCTAGAGTCTTGACCAATGCAGCGCCATCAATCGCCACACGCGCTGCTGACAGCACTATTCGTATCAATGCTAACCGCAACACTAACATTACGATTACGGCCAGTGGTACGACACCAAATGTCACCATTATCACAGGGCCAAACACTCCTAAGCCAAACGTGACGGTGACAAGTCCAAATGGCACAAGACCAAATGTGACCATTGTAACGCAGCCAAATCAACCCAACAAACCTGTTCAACCAAGTCAGCCGTCTCAACCTAATAAGCCAGTCCAACCAAGTCAGCCAAGTCTTGACTATAAACCAGTAGCTTCCAACTTGAAGACTATTGATGGCAAGCAGTATTATGTTGAAAATGGCGTTGTGAAAAAGAACACAGCGATTGAACTTGATGGTCGTCTTTATTATTTCGATGAGACTGGGGCTATGGTGGATCAAAGTAAACCTTTGTATCGTGCCGATGCCATTCCAAATAACTCTATCTATGCGGTTTATAACCAGGCCTATGATACGTCAAGTAAGAGTTTTGAACACTTGGATAATTTCTTGACGGCTGATAGCTGGTACCGTCCAAAACAGATTTTGAAGGATGGGAAGAATTGGACAGCTTCAACTGAGAAAGATTATCGTCCCCTTTTGATGACTTGGTGGCCAGACAAGGTGACACAGGTCAACTACCTCAACTATATGAGTCAACAAGGGTTTGGTAATAAGACCTATACGACCGACATGATGAGCTATGACTTGGCAGCTGCTGCCGAAACGGTTCAACGAGGAATCGAGGAACGTATCGGTCGTGAGGGCAATACCACTTGGCTTCGCCAGTTGATGTCAGACTTCATCAAAACGCAGCCTGGCTGGAACTCTGAGAGTGAAGACAATCTCTTAGTTGGTAAAGACCACTTGCAAGGAGGCGCTCTGACCTTCCTCAATAATAGCACGACCAGTCATGCTAATTCAGACTTCCGTCTCATGAACCGCACACCGACTAACCAAACGGGGACACGCAAATACCATATTGACCGTTCAAATGGTGGTTACGAGTTGCTCTTGGCTAACGATATCGACAACTCTAACCCAGCTGTTCAGGCTGAGCAACTAAACTGGCTCCACTACATCATGAACATTGGTTCTATTCTTGGCAATGATACAAGTGCCAACTTTGACGGTGTTCGTATCGATGCGGTGGACAATGTAGATGCGGACCTCTTGCAAATTGCTTCTGATTACTTCAAGGAAAAATACCGTGTAGCTGATAATGAAGCCAACGCTATTGCTCACTTGTCAATCCTTGAAGCTTGGTCCTACAACGATCATCAATATAACAAGGATACCAAGGGTGCCCAGTTGTCCATTGACAATCCACTACGTGAAACGCTTTTGACAACTTTCTTGCGTAAGAGCAATTACCGTGGCAGCTTGGAGCGAGTGATTACTAACTCTCTTAACAACCGTTCAAGTGAGCAGAAACACACGCCACGTGATGCCAATTATATTTTCTTGCGAGCCCATGATAGTGAAGTGCAAGCTGTTTTGGCTAATATCATCAGCAAGCAGATTAATCCAAAAACAGATGGTTTCACCTTCACTATGGATGAGCTCAAACAGGCCTTCGAAATCTATAATGCGGACATGCGCAAGGCTGATAAAAAGTACACCCAGTACAATATCCCAGCTGCCTATGCCACAATGTTGACCAACAAGGATAGTATCACTCGTGTTTACTACGGGGACCTCTTTACCGACGATGGCCAATATATGGCTCAAAAATCACCGTACTATAATGCCATCGATGCCCTGCTTCGTGCTCGCATTAAATATGTAGCAGGTGGTCAAGACATGAAGGTCACTAAGCTTAATGGCTATGAAATCATGTCATCTGTGCGTTATGGTAAAGGAGCAGAAGAAGCCAACCAGCTTGGTACTGCTGAAACACGCAACCAAGGAATGCTCGTCCTTACAGCTAACCGTCCAGATATGAAGTTGGGAGCAAATGACCGTCTAGTGGTCAATATGGGAGCTGCCCACAAAAATCAGGCCTACCGTCCATTGCTTCTCAGTAAATCGACAGGACTTGCGACCTACCTCAAGGATTCTGATGTGCCAGCAGGATTGGTTCGCTATACGGATAATCAAGGGAACTTGACCTTCACGGCAGACGATATTGCTGGTCATTCAACCGTTGAAGTTTCAGGTTATTTGGCAGTTTGGGTGCCAGTAGGTGCTTCTGAAAACCAAGATGCCCGCACCAAGGCTTCGACAACTAAGAAGGGTGAGCAGGTCTTTGAATCATCAGCAGCTCTTGACTCACAAGTCATTTACGAAGGTTTCTCAAACTTCCAAGATTTCGTTAAGACACCAAGTCAGTACACCAACCGTGTTATTGCTCAAAATGCCAAACGCTTCAAAGAGTGGGGAATCACTTCCTTTGAATTTGCGCCACAGTACGTGTCTAGCCAAGACGGCACTTTCTTGGATTCTATCATTGAAAATGGGTACGCCTTCGAGGACCGCTACGATATTGCCATGAGTAAGAACAACAAATACGGTTCACTCAAAGACCTCATGGATGCCCTTCGTGCCCTTCACGCAGAAGGTATCTCAGCCATTGCTGACTGGGTTCCAGACCAAATTTACAACCTTCCTGGAAAAGAAGTGGTAACAGCTTCACGTACCAACAGCTACGGCACACCACGTCCAAATGCCGAAATCTACAATAGTCTCTATGCAGCTAAAACACGTACCTTTGGAAATGACTTCCAAGGCAAGTACGGTGGTGCCTTCCTTGATGAATTGAAGGCAAAATACCCAGCTATCTTTGAGCGCGTGCAGATTTCAAACGGCCGTAAATTGACAACCAATGAGAAAATCACGCAATGGTCAGCCAAGTATTTCAATGGAAGCAATATCCAAGGTACAGGGGCTCGTTATGTCTTGCAAGATAACGCTACGAACCAATACTTCAGCCTTAAAGCAGGTCAAACCTTCCTTCCAAAACAAATGACAGAAATCACAGCAACTGGTTTCCGTAGGGTGGGAGATAAGGTCCAATACCTCTCAACGAGTGGTTACCTTGCTAAGAATACCTTCATTCAAATCGGTGCCAACCAGTGGTATTACTTTGATAAGAATGGCAACATGGTCACAGGTGAACAGGTCATTGATGGTAAGAAATACTTCTTCCTAGACAATGGTCTCCAGCTACGTCATGTTCTTCGCCAAGGCAGTGATGGTCACGTCTATTACTACGATCCTAAAGGGGTTCAGGCCTTTAATGGATTCTATGACTTTGCGGGTCCTCGCCAAGACGTTCGCTATTTCGATGGCAACGGTCAAATGTATCGTGGCCTCCACGACATGTATGGCACAACCTTCTATTTTGATGAGAAGACTGGTATTCAAGCCAAAGACAAGTTCATCCGCTTTGCAGACGGCCGCACGCGTTACTTCATCCCAGATACAGGAAATCTCGCAGTCAACCGATTTGCGCAAAATCCTGAGAACAAGGCTTGGTATTACCTCGATAGTAACGGTTATGCCGTGACAGGACTCCAAACCATTAACGGTAAGCAGTATTACTTTGACAATGAAGGCCGTCAGGTTAAGGGACACTTTGTCACAATCAATAACCAACGTTACTTCCTTGATGGTGATAGCGGTGAAATTGCTCGCTCACGCTTTGTGACGGAAAACAACAAGTGGTACTATGTCGATGGCAATGGTAAACTGGTTAAAGGTGCTCAGGTCATCAACGGTAATCACTATTATTTCAACAATGATTATAGTCAAGTCAAGGGTGCCTGGGCCAACGGCCGTTACTATGATGGTGACTCAGGTCAGGCCGTAACCAACCGCTTTGTCCAAGTTGGTGCCAACAAATGGGCTTACCTCAACCAAAATGGTCAAAAGGTAGTTGGTCTTCAACATATTAATGGTAAACTTTACTACTTTGAAGGTAACGGTGTCCAAGCTAAAGGGAAACTTCTGACATACAGAGGCAAGAAATACTACTTTGATGCCAATAGTGGTGAAGCCGTAACCAATCGCTTTATCCAAGTTTCTCGTGGTGTTTGGTATTACTTTAACGCCTCAGGTCAAGCCGTAACGGGTGAGCAAGTCATCAATGGTCAATACCTCTACTTTGACGCTTCAGGCCGTCAGGTCAAAGGCCGTTACGTTTGGGTTAAAGGCCAACGCCGTTACTATGACGCCAATACTGGAGCTTGGGTCAGAAATCGATAAGAGAAGACGTTTATCCTAACTAGGAGCATAAAAACTTTTGAGCGCATGAAACATTAGTGTTTCATGCGTTTTTCTTATCCCCAAATCCTAATAATTTTGTTGCTCTCATAATCAAAAGAAAGCGCTCTATCCATGTTATATTGGAAATTATAGTTTTTATTCAGAATATTTTGTAAATACTTTTCAGTTTTCGTTGATGCTGATGGGGTCTTGAATGAAAATGTTGTATTTGTAATAGATATATAAATTTGTCAGATTTACAAGAAAGTGAGGGCTGAGCCTGTGAAGAAGAATTCAAAACGAAATATAGTAGTGTTACTTATCGCAGTAGTTATCGCTATTTTAGGAGGAAGCATTTATATAGGGTATAAGCATGAGCAACAGAAACAATTGAATAAAGAACACACTTTGATCAAACATGGCTTTAAACTTTTAGAAGAGCAAGAAGCTAATTATATAAAAGAGAATTATTCAGGTGTAAAATCAATAGAGTTTTCTCCTATTTTTGAAGATGGAGATGGACTGAATAGACAATATACATTGACAACAGTATTGGTCATTGTGGACACAAATGGGAATAGAGCTAAGCTTGGAGGTGAAATCGATAACTATAACTATGGAAGCCTCAATTACCCAACTTACTTTGAATCTCTACAATTTGGAATATCCGGTGAAGAAATCATTCAATTGGAAGGATCAGATATTCAATATTCAAATGGTGATAAGCTATCCGAGGAGTCAAAAGTAACAGAGTCACCAGGTACGGATAAAAATATCTCCGCATTAGTTCATCATGGGAGATTAGATGTTACAAAATCTAAGGAAGGCAGTCCAAATGCCGAGATTATCTACAACACAACCATACAAAAAGGAGATTACAAGAATTGGGATTACAAGAAAAAATAAAAATCCCTAGAAAGTGAGTAACAATCCCATGACGAATCCTTCAAAACGAAAAATAATAATAGTGTCGTTTATCGCTCTAATAACTATTTTAGGTGGTCTTACATATTTGGGGCATAAACAAGAACAACAAAAACAAATAGCTAAAGAACATGCTTTGTACAAACATGGTTTTAGACTTTTGGAAGAGCAACTGGCTACCTATATCAAAGAACACTATGAGGGTGTGAGTAAGATTGAGTTTTCACCTATTTATGATGATGGTGGAGACGGCTATAGTATGCATACGCTGAATATCGTTCTAGTTATTTATGATCAGTACGGTGATAGAGCTATCTTGGGAGGGAAAATAGGAAAAGTTAATTATAAATCCTATGGTTTGTATGGCGAGTTAACACTGGATTTTAGTCAATCGACTGGTAGTGAAATTATTGAGCCCAAAAAAATAGATGCCGGTGAAGTTATTGATGTATCGGATAAACAACATCTACCAAAGGAGGCTGAGTTAGATACTAATTCAGCTGTTGATGATAATTTAGAGGCTTTGGTTGAGGATGGACAATTAAAAGAGGTTAAGAAATCAGACAAAGGTAGTCCAAACGCTAAGGTAATTTATAATCTGGAAATCAAGAAGGGAGATTACACGAAGTGGCGTTAACAGATAAACAATGTCAGGATCTACAAGAAAGTGAGGGCTGAGCCTGTGAAGAAGAATTTTAGGAGGAAGTTATGACAAGTAAGAAACAAGACTTACTAAGGATTTTGGTGATGTTCCTGATAGGACTTGTAGCTATTTTTGGTGGTGTAATGTTCATGAACCATAAAAGAGAACAAGATTTGTATAAACATGGCTTCAGACTTTTTGAAGAGCAGATTGGAACTTATATCATTGAACATTATTCAGGAGTCGAAAAGGTTGAATTTTCACCAATTTTTGTTGATACTGATGGAATATTAAGTGCGAATGTTGTGCCTGTAATCTATGATTTGCATGGAAATAAAGCCTACCTTGGTCGACCAGTAAAAGGTGGGAGGAATGGATATCAAGATTACGGATTACGAGATGGTCTAGACTTAGGAAGTCGTTCTGGATCAGGCGAAGATACTATTTGGTTGGAAGATTTTGATAAAGATAAGCAATATGATGTTTCAGAATATAGAGAACTCCCAGACTTTGCTAAGTTGAAATCGGATGAAACGATAGATGCAAATATCAATGAAATTGTTGAAAAGGGCGTGCTTAAAGATGTTAAGAAAGACTCCAAGGGTAGTCCCAAAGCATCAATTATTTATAATTTGAAGGTCAAAAAAGGAGATTACACGAAATGGCGTTAACAGATGAACAATGTCAGGATTTACAAGAAAGTGAGGGCTGAGCCTGTGAAGAAGAATTCAAAGCGGAAGAAATTAGTGGTAGTTTTTGCAGTACTTTTTATTGCATGGTTTCTCGTGTCTATTTATATAGGTGGTAAACATCAAGAGCAACGTTTGTACAAACATGGCTTCAGGCTTTTGGAAGAGCAGATAGCTGTTTATATCAAGGAGCATTATTCAGGTGTCAGCAAGGTAGAATTTACTGATATTTACAATTATGGCGATTCTGGACTTTATGTTTATCCCATTATCACGGATAATCATGGAAATCGGACTTTGTTAAATGACAGTATAAATGGTGCTTACGGAACGTCAAGAGGTCTCTATGCACTTGAATTTCACCCCAGCAGTAAAAGTGAGATTATTTATTTAGATAACTCAGCTAATGGCTCAGAAATTGATGTCTCTGACTATCAGACCTTACCAGACAAAGCGAAAGTAAAAGAAAGTTATATTACTGATAGGAATATTGAAAGACTATTGAAAGATGGAAGTATAAAGGGAGTGGAAAAAAGCGACAAGGGTAGCCCAGATATGAAAATTGTTTATAACTTGAAGATAAAGGAGAAATAGATTTTGAAAAGATTAAGACTAGCTCTTGTAATGCTATTATCTTTAACCATCCTTTCTGGATGTTTTCTGATGAAAAATAATAGACTTTGGCTTGAGAGTAAAATAGGTCCTGCAGCGGAGAAAGTGTACCCTACTAAGAATTTATACGAGTTGTTCGATACCTTTCCCAAAGGGTTTACCATTCGTGTGAGTGATTCCTATGACCAAGATGAGATTGACATGTATCGTGAAATAATGCTTTATGGCAATCCAGAGAATAAGCATATAGAAGGATTTGTTTCATTAAGTAAAGGAGACAATGAAGTTGAACGTGTCAAGCTAGTTTATTCACCAAATGGGGAGTTGAGTGCAGAGAACTCAAATTACTCAGATGAGTTACTGCCTTATAAGGAATTTTTATTTCAGAAGCTAACATTGAACAAAAAAGTCCTTTCTAAATTAAAAGTGATTTCAAAATCTTATAGTTGGGAGACAGGAGATGGAAAAATAAAATATAGTATCAAGGATAAGGATATTAATAAATTCTTACACCTAGGTAAAGACGAAGAGGTAACAATGTCTGTAAAAGCAGATAGCGGTTTGCTATCAGATGGAGAGTTTTTCTTACCAATTATGTTTTATCAAAATCAACATGAATATCGACACACAGAATTGATTAAAGATGGTCTGGAGGAAAAAGATAATGGCTAATACAAGATCAAGTATCGCTGTATTAAACATCCACAATCTAGTGTTACTCTCGGACATACAAGAAAGTGAGGGTTGAGTCCATGAAAAAATTAAGACTAGCTCTTGTAATGCTATTATCTTTAACCATCCTTTCTGGATGTTTTCTGATGAAAAATAATAGACTTTGGCTTGAGAGTAAAATAGGTCCTGCAGCTGAGAAAGTGTACCCTACTAAGAATTTATATGAGTTGTTCGATACGTTTCCTAAAGGGTTTACCATTCGTGTGAGTGACTGGTCTGAACAGGATGGGGTTTCTATGTATCGTAGAATAGTGCTATATGGAAAACCAAAGAATAAGCGTATAGAGGGATATGTTTCATTAAGTAAGGAGGGGAATGAGGTTGAGCATGTCAATCTTGTTTATTCTCCAAATGGGAAATTAAGTGCAGAGAACTCAAATTACTCAGATGAGTTGCTTCCTTACAAGGAATTTTTATTTCAAAAGTTAACATTGAATAAAAAAGTCTTTTCTAAACTAAAAGTGATTTCTAAATCTTATAGTTGGGAGACAGGAGATGGTGAAATAGAATATGGTATCAAGGATAAGGATATTAATAAATTCTTACACCTAGACAAGGATGAAGAGGTTACCATGGATGTTAAAGCAGATAGTGATTTATTATCAGATGATGATGTATTATCAGATGGTAATTTTTTCTTACCAATTTGGTTTTATCAGAATCAAGTGAAATGTCGGCATACGGAAGGTATTGTAGGTAGTCTGGAGGAAGAAAATAATGACTAATACAACATCAAGTACGTCATATTCTATACGTCTATATGAAACAACCAAGTTTTTGACAACATGGCAGCACCTCTTCATCACGAACCTCTAGGCAGATTCATTCTGCTTAGAGTTTTTTGGGTTTGAATTGATGGAAGTAAGCTTACTCTTTACTATGATTGTAAGCAAAAAATGAGTTTGATTAAGAGAACCGTCAATAGACTGCTTACTTTAGCTTTAAATTATGCTCAGTCATTCTAATGAAGAAGGTGGTGAAAGTGCTAAAAGTCGGAATTTCTGTGTACTTTTTAAAAAATCTGAACGTTTTTTGGAAACGATTTCTAACATATAAAAGGCTTAACCATGTATCTTAGACTTGTTTCTTGAAATCTATTATGGGCATAAGGTTAGTCTTATGAGACTAGAGTTATGCATCTGTAATTGTATTCGCTCCCAAAATCCCTTAACATAGAATAGAGAAATAAAGTTATATTGAAAGGTGTATGTTATGGAAAAGAAAGTTGGATTTAAGTTGCACAAGGTCAAGAAAAACTGGGTGACTATTGGAGTTAGTACGCTGTCGATGGTTGCACTTGCGGGTGGAGCCTTTTTGTCAGACCAATCGGCACAAGCAGATGAAGTGTCACTTCCTAATGGTGATGGTTTTGAACAAACGGATGCTGGGATTGAATCAAGTGCATCATTGATTAATGAAAGCTATTCACCAACCTTGACAGAAGATGCTACTTATGTGTCAGCAGTGCCATCTAACTATGCAAGTCAAACGAGTACAGGCTACGAGTCTTCATCATCTGTTTCAACAGGAGGCTCATCACAGACTGTGGTAGGTGGTGGAGCTGGTCAAGTTAGTTCATCACAATCTTCTCAAGTAGTAGGAACACAAAACTCTAATTCATCACAAACGGGTTCTGCTTACCAATCAAGTAGCAGCTCGGCATCAGTAAGTGCTAGTGCGTCAAGTTCGTCAAGCTCATCAAGTTCAGCTTGGTATTCTTACTCGTCGTCATCATCATGGTCATCATCATCGTCAGCTAGCGGTTTTGCGACAATTACGACGAGTTCGTCTGACTCAAACGGCATTCATTGGAATGGTGGTCGAAATACGACGATCACCATCACGGCTTCAGGAACTACGCCGAATGTTACTATCGTTTCGAATTCTAATAAACTATTTCCAAACATATCAGTAGGGCATTCGAATGGTTCAAATGCTAATGTCACTATCATTTCACAAGGTAACCAACAAAATAACTCAGGTTACCAAATCATCACAGGTGAGACTAAACCAAGTGTTGATTCGAACAATGCTAAGTCTTCATTTGTCCGTGTAGGCGAAAATCAATGGTATTATTACGATCAATATGGTCAAAAGGTCAAAGGCGAAAAGGTTATCGATGGTAAGGCTTATTACTTCCTTGAAAATGGTCTTCAAGCCCGTGACTCACTTGTTAAAGGTAGCGATGGTTACACCTATTACTATGATAAAAATGGCGTGAAGGCTATCAATGGCTTCTACGATTTTGCAGGTTATCGTAAGGATGTACGCTATTTCGATTGTTATGGTCACATGGCTACTGGTCTCCTTGAAATGGGTAGCACAACCTTCTACTTTGATACACAAACAGGTATCCAAGCTAAAGACAAATTTATTCGCTTCTCAGATGGCCGTATCCGTTACTTCATCCCTGATACTGGTAATATGGCTGTAAATACTTTTGTTCAAAATAAAGAAAACCAAGCTTGGTACTACCTAGATGAACATGGTTACGCTGTGACAGGAAAACGTATCATCAATGGTAAAGAATACTGCTTTGACTCAGAAGGCCGTCAAATCAAAGGTCAGATGATGCAACAAGGCAACAAGCAATACTACATTTCTGCCCAAACAGGTGAAATGGCTGTGTCACGCTTTATCTTTGAAAACAACAACTGGTATTATGCGGATGCTTTTGGTTGCCTCGTTCAAGGTGCCAAAGTGATTGATGGTAAACTCTATTACTTCAACAAAGACCATAGCCAGCTAAAAGGTGGCTGGGCTGAAGGACGTTACTATGATGCCGTCACTGGTCAAGCAGTCATCAACCAATTCATTCAAATGGCGGCTAATCAATGGGCGTACCTTAACCAAGATGGTCACAAAGTGACAGGTCTTCAAAATATTAACAATAAAGTTTACTACTTTGGTAGCAATGGTGCTCAAGTCAAAGGTAAATTGCTCACTGTCCAAGGTAAGAAATGTTACTTTGATGCCCACACTGGTGAGCAAGTGGTAAACCGATTTGTCGAAGCTGGACGTGGTTGCTGGTATTACTTCAACGCAGCAGGTCAAGCAGTGACTGGAAAACAGGTCATCAATGGCAAACAGCTTTACTTTGACGGTTCAGGTCGTCAAGTGAAAGGACGTTATGTTTATGTTGGTGGCAAACGCCTTTTTTGTGATGCTAAAACTGGTGAATTGAGACAGCGTCGCTAATTATTATGTACTTTAAAAATCTAGAGCGAATTTTTCCTTTTCCTATCTAAATTATTATTTTCCTATCATAACTCTAGATGATTAAATAAACGAAAAAGCCGGCATTAGCTGGTTTTTTTAGTGAAGATAACGTTTTGCTGTTTGTTCAGATGCTTTTTTTATGCTTAAATCCTAATAATTTTATCCCTCTCATATTCACGAGAAGAAGCCATAGCCGTGTTATAATGGGTATTATATTTGTATGTAGAAAATAGAGTTAGAGGTAGTTATGGGGAAACTATTTTCGTTAAATTCGAGGTGTAATTGACTTTCTAAAGGAGAAAAATCATGGTTATTTTGGCTTGGATTATCATTGTCATATTATTTCTTTTAATTTCGAATTATTACTTTTATAAAACAGATTTCAGGAAACGACAATACCCATTACTCTATGCCATTATTGAAACCATAGCTGATTTGTTCACTAG
>OBUR01000358.1_pt1 | contig 13203 bp, 9 predicted proteins | sample 1475951 | NCBI WGS metagenome assembly OBUR01 (sample SAMEA2579957, study PRJEB22360) | human gut metagenome
GCATCAACAAGTGCGTCAGTTTCTGAATCACAGTCTGTTTCAAACTCAGAATCAGCGTCAGAGAGTGCATCAGTAAGCGAATCACAATCAGTGTCTAACTCAGAATCAGCGTCAGAAAGTGCTTCTGTCTCAGAATCACAATCCGCTTCAACGTCAGAGTCAGCATCAGTAAGTGCTTCAATTTCAGCTAGTGAGTCTGCATCATTAAGTGAATCGCAAAGTGCAAGTACATCAGTGTCTGCTTCAGAGTCAGCATCATTGAGTACGTCAAGCTCATTGAGTGCTTCTGTATTTGAAAGCCAGTCTCAAGCCTTCAGTGCTTCAATTTCTACAATCATTTCAACTGTTGAGTCTATTTCGAACTCGGCTTCAAGCTTCATTTCAGCTAGTGAATCAATTTCAACATCTAACTCAGCATCATTGAGTGAGTCGGCGTCATTGAGTGCATCTGTTTCAGGTTCACAATCAGTATCTAATTCTGAAAGTACATCAGTAAGTGCTTCAATCAGTGAATCACAATCAGTTTCAAATTCCGAGTCTGCATCAACAAGTGCCTCTGTCTCAGAATCACAGTCTGTTTCAAACTCAGTCTCTGCGTCAGAATCAACAAGTGCATCTGAGTCAGCTTCAGCATCTGCATCAGAATCAGCAAGTGCATCTGAGTCAGCTTCAGCATCTGCATCAGAATCAGCAAGTGCATCTGTTTCAGGCTCACAATCAGTATCTAATTCTGAAAGTACATCTGTAAGTGCATCAGTTTCAGAATCACAATCAGTTTCAAATTCTGAGTCTGCATCAACAAGTGCCTCTATCTCAGAATCACAGTCTGTTTCCAACTCACTTTCAGCGTCAGCCTCAGCGAGTGTCTCTGCATCAGAATCAGCGAGCACATCAGTTTCTGTATCAGAGTCAGCGTCAGCAAGCACATCAGTTTCTGTATCAGAGTCAGAATCATCAAGCGTATCTGCATCAGTCTCTGCGTCAGCCTCAGCAAGCACATCTGCATCTGAGTCAGCTTCAGCATCTGCATCAGAATCAGCAAGTGCATCTGAGTCAGCATCTGCATCAGAATCAGCAAGCACATCAGCTTCAGTCTCTGCATCAGAATCAGCAAGTGCATCTGAGTCAGCATCTGCATCAGAATCAGCAAGCACATCAGCTTCAGTATCTGCATCAGAATCAGCAAGCGCATCAGTTTCTGTATCAGAGTCAGAATCAGCAAGCGCATCTGAGTCAGCATCAGCATCAGAATCAGCAAGCACATCCGCTTCAGTCTCAGCATCAGAATCAGCAAGTGCATCTGAGTCAGTATCTGCATCAGCATCAGAATCAGCAAGCACATCCGCTTCAGCATCAGCATCAGAATCAGCAAGCGCGTCAGAGTCAGCATCAACATCTGCGTCAGCATCAGCAAGCACATCCGTTTCAGTATCTGAGTCAGTCTCAGCGAGCGCATCAGACTCAGCAAGTGCATCAGCTTCAGCATCTGCATCAGAATCAGCAAGCGCATCTGAGTCAGCATCAACATCAGCATCAGAATCAGCAAGCACATCCGCTTCAGTATCTACATCAGAATCAGTAAGCACATCAGTTTCTGTATCAGAGTCAGCTTCAGCATCAGCATCAGAATCAGCAAGCGCGTCAGAGTCAGCATCAACATCTGCGTCAGCATCAGCAAGCACATCCGTTTCAGTATCTGAGTCAGTCTCAGCGAGCGCATCAGACTCAGCAAGTGCATCCGCTTCAGAGTCAGTAAGCACATCTGCATCAGTCTCTGCGTCAGTCTCAGCAAGCGCATCCGCTTCAATCTCAGCGTCAGAATCAGTAAGCGCATCTGAATCTGCTTCAGTGTCAGCGTCAGCGAGCGCATCCGCTTCAGCATCTGCATCAGACTCAGCAAGTGCATCTGAGTCAGCTTCAGCATCTGCCTCAGAATCATCAAGCGCATCAGTTTCTGCATCTGAGTCAGCGTCAGCGAGCGCATCAGTTTCTGTATCAGCGTCAGAATCATCAAGCGTATCTGCTTCAGCATCTGCGTCAGAATCAACAAGCACATCAGTTTCTGTATCTGCGTCAGAATCAGTAAGCGTATCTGAATCTGCTTCAGTGTCTGCCTCAGCGAGCGCCTCTGAATCAGCAAGTACATCAGTTTCTGTATCAGAGTCAGCTTCTACATCAGCATTCTTGAGTGCCTCTGAAAGCACAAGTGCTTCAACATCATTGAGTACTTCAGCAAGTCTTTCAACCTCTGCCTCAACAAGTGCTTCAGTGTCTGTCTCATTGAGTGCCTCAGAATCAACTTCTGAAGTGAAAGATCCTAAGTACAAACGTGGTAGCCAAGCGCTTCCTAAGACTGGTGAGGAAAACTCATCATTGTCAATGGCATTTGGTGCTTTGGCAACTGCAACAGGCCTCGCCTTTCTTGCTAAACGTAAGAAAGATGAAGAAGAAAGTGAAGACTTCTAAGTCTTAGTAAGTTTAATCATTATCTTTTAGCAAGATAATCAAATATCCCCTATCGATTAGAGTGATTTCCTAATTGGTAGGGGATTTTTTTAGTCTGATATTCTAAAAATACAAATAGTTTTAATAAGTCTTAGGGTTACCATTATTATCGTATTTTTAGAGATATGAAAGAAAGGATTAATCGCTAGAAAGCAATCTCGAAATGAGATTTTTTGCTTAATTTTATGATAAAATTTAAAGGAGTGTTTTAATCAAAAATAAATGGAGTTTATATGTTTTTTAGAAGGAATGAAGGTCAATATCGTGAAACCGATCGTGTGACACGCTTTAAATTGGTTAAGTCAGGGAAGCACTGGCTTCGTGCGGCGACGTCGAATTTTGGTCTTTTCAAGGTGCTTAGAGGGGGTGTGGATACACCGTCTGTTGCTGCCCATCAGGTAGAGGTGGATGCACCTGTTTTTTCAGGTCAGACACTGCTTAAGGGAGCGCTTGCAACGGGGGCCTTGTTAGGTGGTTCTGTTGTGACTCAAGTAGCTCATGCGGATGAAATGACTGATCAGCCGATTTTGGAAAGTGAAGCAGGAGCTAAGACTGATCTCTTGGCTGCATCTGATTCCGTTGTTCTTGGAAATATGGAGTCTGTGTCCAGTGTCCAAGAGAGTCAAGTAAATAGTCAAGAGTCATCAGAAACTACGTCAAGTCAGACTTCGGAGGCTTCTTTGAGTGAGTCTTTATCACGCAGCCAGTCGGTGTCTGCTTCTGAATTAGCTTCAAGATCGACATCCTTGTCATTGAGTGCCTCGCTTTCTGCTTCCTTGTCAGCTTCATTAGCTTCTAAGTCGGAATCAGTAAGTCAGACGGATTCCTCTTCACATAGTCTGTCAGAGAGCGCAGCTGAAAAATCATCAGAGCATAGTACAAGTACATCTGTTCAGTCAGTTAGCAAGAGTGATAGTAGTAGCGACACTAAAGTAGGGATGTCCCTTGTCAGCTCGGAGTCAACCTTGTTAAACGCTTCCTTAACATCCGAAGTTCAAACTAATCGCCAATTGTCAGATACGGCGACTGGTCTGCTAGCTGCCTCAGTTGTGGCTGATGCTGAGCGTTTAGAGCAAGAAAAGCGACTCAAAGATTTAGCCTTAGACATTTATACCTATAAAGCTCAAGCTGTTGATTTGCCAAATACGGATGCTGCTATTCTCAAGGGAGATAAAGCATTGGATGCCATTCGTGTCAGTCTGGCTAATCGTGACAGTGATGTGGCTTCTACGATTACTCAGGCTCGTCAGGCAAGAAATAGTCTTGCCAATGCAGTGCTTCGTGCGACATCTGGTCAGCGTGATCCTCGTAATGGTTCTCGTATTGATGCTAATAGTAATCTCCGTGCACCCCAGTATAATTTAGGGCTAGCTAATAATGCCTTGATTTCTGTTTATAACTCTGACTACATCAATCAGGCTTATAATGTTGTTGAAACCATTCCTACACGAAATAGTATTAAAAGCATTGGCTACGCTTCTGGTAGTGATCGAGTGAATGGCATCAACGTGCCTCAGACCTCTGCATTGAAAAATAGTGCAGTTGCCTTTAATATTTTTGGAACTGTTGGCCAGACAGAAGTCGTAACGCCTGGGAAAATTTATAATGTTTCTTTTGTAGTGACTAATACGGCTAAGCAGTCAGTGACACGTACGCTTCGTATTCAGGTTTTGCCACAAAATGATGGCATTCGAAACCCGATTACGGCTGTGACAACGAGTACTTTTGTTAATGACACAAGTAATCTCGCTCAAGCCGAAAAAAATAAGGTTTGGGAGGCTTTTAAGACTGCCAAACCAAATATTGCCACTTCAAAGGACTTTAAATCTTATTCGGTTTCAGCATCTGGTGTGGTGACCGTTACTTATAAAGATAACACCACTAATGATGTTACTGCTCCAGTGAAGCGACTTGCAGCACCAACAGTTGAAACGAGATTATTGGACAAGGCATATACACAGACACCTGTAACGGTGACAGGTGCTGAGCCAGGTTCTACAGTCGTTCTATACAATAATGACGACGAAGTGGGAACAGCAGTTGCAGATGCTTCGGGGCAAGCGATTGTGACGCCGACAGTTAAGTTACAAACGGGTGGTGTAACAGCTAAAGCTCGCATCATGTATGATGATTATGCGGTGTATTCAGATGCCAGCAATTCCGTGGCTGTAACGGACGGAACGCGTCCTGAAGTGACGGCCAAGTTGACTGTTGATGGTGTGGAACCTGAGTCTACGCCTCTTGAAGGTGGCGGGAAAAACTATACCATCTATGCTGGCGATGATGCTGTTTTGACTTTCACGGCTACAGATGACAGTGGTAAGCTTAAAGAAATGAAAGTCGTTGCAAGAGCCGACTTGAATGACAATGCCTTGAACGGAAATTTCTTTGGTAGTAGCCAGTATGGAACAGGTAATATTGCACCGATTACGGGAGATATCACAGCAACGAGTGACAATCCTGCAACCATCACAGCGACCATTCATTTGAAAGATGATCTTTACCATTCCTTCCGAAACACATGGCAACGTAATGTTGCTGCTATTGACAATGCGTCAAATATGAATCGTCCAAATGGCTTGGGTGAGATTCGTATTGCTCAGGGGCGATTAGCAGATCGTACGCCAGGTATGGCACCGACAAGCACTATTCAGGTGACCAGCCTGACTGCCTTAACAGATGCAGATAAAAGCAAGATTATTGCGGCTGTGTCGGCCTTGAATCCAGAGGTTGCCAACCGTATTAAGTCTTATACGGTTAATAGCGATGGAACGGTAACGATTACTTATAAAGACAGTACGACGAATGTTGTGACGGTGAAATTGTCGGATAGTGATTACAGCCAATCAGTGTCGCAAAGTGCCAGTCAGTCTAAACAGGAATCGATTTCTCAAAGTCGAAGTGAGTCCGTTAAGCAGTCTGCATCGACCAGCCTTTCATTGAGCAAGGTTGCTTCAAAAAGTGTCTCAAGTTCCTTGAGTTTATCAGCTCAACAGAGTGTTTCAAAATCACAAAGCCAATCTGCTTCAACGAGTGCGTCATTGAGTGGCGTGAAGTCACAGAGTGTCTCAAGTTCCTTGAGTTTATCAGCTCAACAGAGTGTTTCAAAATCACAAAGTCAATCAGCCTCAGCGAGTGCGTCATTGAGTGTCGTGAAGTCACAGAGTACCTCAAGTTCCTTGAGTTTATCAGCTCAACAGAGTGTTTCAAAATCACAAAGTCAATCAGCCTCAGCGAGTGCTTCTTTGAGTGCCGTGAAATCGGAGAGCGTTTCAAGTTCTTTGAGTGAATCCTTGAAGACAAGCGTCTCACAAAGTCAATCAGCCTCAACAAGTACATCTTTGAGTGCCGTAAAATCGGAGAGCGTTTCAAGTTCTTTGAGTGAATCCTTGAAGACAAGCGTCTCACAAAGTGAGTCAGCCTCAACAAGTACATCTTTGAGTGCCGTGAAATCGGCGAGCATTTCAAGTTCCTTGAGTGAGTCTTTGAAGACTAGCGTTTCGCAAAGTCAATCAGCCTCAACAAGTACATCTTTGAGTGCCGTGAAATCGGAGAGCGTTTCAAGTTCTTTGAGTGAATCCTTGAAGACCAGCGTTTCGCAAAGTCAATCAGCCTCAACAAGTACATCTTTGAGTGCCGTGAAATCGGAGAGCGTTTCAAGTTCCTTGAGTGAGTCCTTGAAGACCAGCGTTTCGCAAAGTCAATCCGCTTCAACGAGTGCTTCTTTGAGTGCTGTTAAGTCAGAGAGTATCTCAAGCTCCTTGAGTGAGTCTTTGAAGACTAGTGTCTCACAAAGTGAGTCAGCCTCAGAGAGTGCGTCTGTTTCAGAATCACAATCTGTATCAAATTCTGAATCCGCTTCAGAGAGTGCTTCAGTATCTGAGTCACAATCCGTTTCAAACTCAGAGTCCGCTTCAGAAAGTGCATCAGTAAGCGAATCACAATCATTGTCTAATTCCGAGTCTGCATCTGCAAGTGAGTCGATTTCAGAATCACAATCATTGTCTACTTCAGAATCCGCGTCTGTAAGCGAATCAATCTCTGAGTCGCAATCAGTGTCAAACTCAACTTCAGCCTCAGTAAGTGCTTCAATTTCAGAGTCACAGTCTGTTTCAACTTCCGAGTCATCGTCAGTAAGTGAATCAGTTTCAGCTTCACAGTCTGAATCGAACTCAGTTTCATCGTCAGTAAGTGAATCAATTTCAGAATCACAGTCTGTTTCAACTTCCGAGTCAGCTTCAACAAGTGAGTCAGTATCTGAATCGCAGTCAGTCTCAAACTCAGAGTCAGCCTCAGAGAGTGAATCAACATCAGCTTCACAATCAGAATCAAACTCAGTTTCTACTTTAGTGAGTGAATCAATTTCAGAATCACAATCGGTTTCAAACTCAGAGTCATCGTCAGAAAGTGCTTCAGTAAGCGAATCACAATCAGTTTCTAATTCTGGGTCAGCATCATTGAGTGCGTCAGTGTCTGAATCACAATCAGTGTCTAATTCAGAATCATCGTCAGTAAGTGAATCAATTTCAGCCTCACAATCTGCCTCAAATTCCGAGTCAGCCTCAGCAAGTGCATCAGTGTCTGAATCACAATCTGTCTCAAACTCTGAGTCCGCTTCAGAGAGTGCTTCAGTTTCAGAGTCACAGTCTGTCTCAAACTCAGAATCATCTTCAGAAAGTGCTTCAATCTCTGAATCACAATCTGTTTCTAATTCCGAGTCGGCCTCAGAGAGCGAGTCGACATCAGCGTCACAATCAGAGTCAAACTCAGAGTCAGCTTCAGAAAGTGCATCAACTTCGACATCACAATCAGTATCCAATTCTGAGTCAGCTTCAGAAAGTGCATCAACTTCGACATCACAATCAGTATCCAATTCTGAGTCATCCTCAGTAAGTGCGTCAGTATCAGAATCACAGTCAGTATCAACTTCCGAGTCAACTTCAGAGAGTGCATCTGTGTCAGAATCACAGTCTGTTTCAACTTCCGAGTCATCCTCAGTAAGTGCTTCAATTTCAGAGTCACAGTCTGTTTCAAATTCTGGGTCAGCATCATTGAGTGCGTCAGTGTCTGAATCACAATCAGAGTCTAATTCAGAATCATCGTCAGTAAGTGAATCAATTTCAGTCTCACAGTCTGTTTCCAACTCAGAGTCAGCATCAGAGAGCGAATCGATATCAGCGTCACAATCAGAGTCTAATTCAGAATCATCGTCAGTAAGTGAATCAATTTCAGTCTCACAGTCTGTTTCCAACTCAGAATCAGCCTCAGTAAGTGAATCAATTTCAGAATCACAATCTGTCTCAACTTCCGAATCCGCATCAGCAAGTGCATCAGTTTCAGAATCACAATCTGTTTCAAACTCAGAGTCAGCATCAGAGAGTGCTTCAGTTTCCGAGTCACAGTCTGTCTCAAACTCAGAATCATCTTCAGAAAGTGCTTCAGTTTCCGAGTCACAGTCTGTCTCAAACTCAGAATCATCTTCAGAAAGTGCTTCAATCTCTGAATCACAATCTGTCTCAACTTCCGAGTCAGCCTCAGAGAGCGAGTCGACATCTGCGTCACAATCAGAGTCTAACTCAGTTTCAGCGTCATTAAGTGAATCTATCTCAGAATCACAGTCTGTCTCAAACTCAGAATCAGTCTCAATAAGTGAATCAATTTCAGAGTCACAATCTGTATCAAATTCCGAATCCACTTCGGAAAGTGCGTCAGTTTCTGAATCACAGTCTGTCTCAACTTCCGAATCCGCTTCAGAGAGTGCATCAGTGTTTGAGTCGCAATCAGTATCAAACTCAGAGTCAGTATCAGAGAGTGAATCAGTAAGCGAATCGCAATCAATTTCAAACTCAGCATCAGCGTCAGTAAGTGCGTCAATTTCAGAATCACAGTCTGCTTCAACTTCAGAGTCAGCGTCTGTAAGTGCTTCAATCTCAGAATCACAATCTGTCTCAACTTCCGAATCCGCATCAGCAAGTGCGTCAATTTCAGAGTCGCAGTCTGTCTCTAATTCAGAATCCGCATCAGCAAGTGCATCAGTAAGCGAATCACAATCAGTGTCTAATTCCGAGTCAGCGTCATTAAGTGAATCTATCTCAGAATCACAATCAGTGTCTAATTCTGAATCAGCATCAGAGAGTGCGTCAGTTTCTGAATCACAGTCTGTTTCAAACTCAGCTTCAGCATCAGAGAGCGAGTCGACATCGACATCACAATCCGAATCGAATTCAGTCTCAGCGTCAATCAGTGCGTCTGTTTCGGAATCGCAATCTGCCTCAACTTCAGAATCAGCGTCAGTAAGTGAATCTATCTCAGAATCACAATCTGCCTCAAATTCAGAATCAGCTTCAACAAGTGCTTCAGTTTCAGAATCACAATCCGTTTCAAACTCAGAGTCAGCTTCAGAAAGTGCATCAGTAAGCGAATCGCAATCATTGTCTAATTCCGAGTCTGCATCTGCAAGTGAGTCGATTTCAGAATCACAATCATTGTCTACTTCCGAATCCGCGTCTGTAAGCGAATCAATCTCTGAGTCACAATCAGAGTCGAATTCAACTTCAGCCTCAGTAAGTGCTTCAATTTCAGAGTCACAATCTGTTTCAACTTCCGAGTCAGCTTCAGCAAGTGAGTCAGTTTCGGAATCACAGTTTGTTTCAACTTCCGAGTCATCGTCAGTAAGTGAATCCATTTCAGAATCACAGTCTGTTTCAACTTCAGAATCCGCTTCAGAGAGTGAATCCATTTCAGAATCACAATCAGCCTCAACTTCCGAGTCAGAGTCAGAAAGTGCGTCAGTTTCAGAATCACAGTCTGCTTCAAACTCAGAGTCAGTGTCTGTAAGTGAATCCATTTCAGAATCACAATCTGTTTCAACTTCAGAATCAGCATCAGTAAGTGCATCAGTAAGCGAATCACAATCAGTCTCAAACTCAGAATCAGCCTCAGAAAGTGCTTCAATTTCAGCTAGTGAGTCAGCATCATTGAGTGAATCTCGAAGTACAAGTGCGTCAGTTTCAGCTTCTGAATCAGAATCATTGAGTACATCAAGCTCTTTGAGTGCTTCTGTATTTGAAAGTCAGTCTCAAGCCTTCAGTTCTTCAATTTCTGCAATCATTTCAACTGTTGAGTCTATTTCGAACTCCGCTTCAAGCTTTATTTCAGCTAGTGAATCGATTTCAACATCTAACTCAGCATCATTGAGTGAGTCGGCGTCATTGAGTGCATCTGTTTCAGGCTCACAATCAGTTTCTAATTCTGGGTCAGTGTCAGAGAGTGCATCAGTGTCTGAATTACAGTCAGTCTCAAACTCAGAGTCAACATCAGTAAGTGCTTCAATCTCAGAATCACAATTAGTCTCTAATTCCGAGTCTGTATCAGAATCACAGTCTGTTTCAAACTCAGTCTCTGTCTCAGAATCCGTTTCAAACTCAGAATCAACTTCTGTAAGTGAATCAGTCTCAGAATCACAGTCTGTGTCAACCTCAGTAAGTGCTTCGATTTCTACAAGTGAGTCTGTATCGTTGAGCGAATCGCAAAGTGCAAGTGCATCTGCATCAGAATCCGCTTCATCAAGCGTTTCAGTATCCGAGTCAGCATCTACATCAGTATTCTTGAGTGCCTCTGAAAGCACAAGCACTTCAGCAAGTATCTCAACTTCATTGAGTACATCAGCAAGTCTTTCAGCCTCAACAAGTGCATCAGAGTCAGCTTCAGCAAGTACATCCGCTTTAGTCTCAGCGTCAGAATCATCAAGCGTTTCAGCATTATTGAGTGAATCACAAAGTGCAAGTGAGTCTGTGTCAGAATCAGCAAGTACATCCGCTTCAGAATCAGAGTCGGCTTCTACATCAGCAAGTCTTTCAGCATCATCAAGTGTATCTGAGTCGTTGTCTGCATCAGCTTCAACTTCAGTAAGTGTGTCTGCCTCAGAATCTGCTTCAGCAAGTGAGTCAGTATCCTTGAGCGAATCACAAAGTGTAAGTGCATCAGAGTCTGTATCAGCGAGCGTATCCGCTTCAGTATCTACGTCAGCCTCAGTAGGTGCGTCAGAATCAGCCAGCACGTCTGAGTCAGCATCAACAAGTACCTCTATCTCAGAATCACAGTCTGTTTCAAACTCAGTCTCTGCATCAGAATCAGCGAGCACATCAGTTTCTGTATCTGAGTCAGCGTCAGCGAGCGCATCCGCTTCAGAAAGTTCTTCGATTTCAGCTAGTGAGTCTGTATCGTTGAGTGAGTCGCAAAGTGAAAGTGCATCAGCCTCAAAATCAACATCATCGAGCGTTTCATCATCATTGAGTGACTCACAATCAGTCTCAGTAAGTGCTTCGATTTCTACAAGTGAGTCTGTATCCTTGAGCGAATCACAAAGTGTAAGTGCATCAGAGTCTGTATCAGCAAGTACATCTGCTTCAGTCTCAGCGTCAGCATCAACAAGCGTATCCGCTTCAGTATCTACGTCAGTCTCAGTAAGTGCTTCGATTTCAGCTAGTGAGTCTGTATCGTTGAGCGAATCACAAAGTGAAAGTGCATCAGAGTCTGTATCAGCAAGCACATCAGCTTCAGTCTCAGCATCAGCTTCAGTAAGCGCATCTGAATCTGCTTCAGCATCTGCGTCAGTCTCAGTAAGCACATCTGCATCAGAGTCAGCGTCAGCAAGTGCCTCAGAATCTGCCTTTGAATCAGCGAGCACATCAGTTAATGTATCAGAGTTAGTGTCAGCAAGCACATCAGCTTCAGTCTCAGCGTCAGACTCAGCGAGCGCATCCGATTCCGTCTCTGCCTCAGAATCAGCATCAACAAGCGCATCCGATTCAGTCTCTGCGTCAGAATCAGTAAGCGTATCTGAATCAACTTCAGCGAGCATCTCAGTCTCAGAATCAATTTCAACTTTAGAATCTATCTCTGTTTCAACTTCAATCTCTGAATCAATTTCAAACATTGTAAATCATTCAGAATCCGCTTCATCAAGCGTTTCAGTATCAGAATCCGCTTCTACATCAGTATTCTTGAGTGCCTCTGAAAGCACAAGTGCATCAACAAGTATTTCAACATCATTGAGTACTTCAGCAAGTCTTTCAACCTCTGCCTCAACAAGTGCCTCAGAATCAACTTCTGAAGTGAAAGATCCTAAGCACAAACGTGGTAGCCAAGCGCTTCCTAAGACTGGTGAGGAAAACTCATCATTGTCAATGGCATTTGGTGCTTTGGCAACTGCAACAGGTCTCGCCTTTCTTGCTAAACGTAAGAAAGATGAAGAATAGGTCGAAGATTATTCGTATTTCAGAATTGTAATAGTCTTTGCAATGTTCAGATAAGCGCAAAAAAACACCTTCATGTTAGCTAACCATTCTAGCTAGAAGGTGTTTTTTGATTTGGAGATGTTGTGATAGTTTCAAAATGGAACAAACCTTTTGAAATACTAACGACTACATAAAAATAGGAGACCACTTAAACATGGACTCCTATTTGTTGGTTTTCTCATTATCTTGTTTATACATCACTGTTCCCACAGTTACGAGAATAGTTAACAGAATCGGTATAAATCGAAAAACTCCCCAGTCAGGGTCATAAGCCAAAAGGACAGAAGCTATATAAAAAATGATGCTTGTGTATAAGAAGTTTTTATTACCTTTTTTACGACCAATACCTGTTAAAATAGTTGCAATGATAAAACTAATCAAACTAGGTGCTAGGAAAATTATTATAAGCATTCCCCAAGGATTTGACAGACCTAAGAGCAAGAATAAGACAAGATAGACTATGGCTAAATAAAAGGCGACTGCAAGGAAAATAGAAGCAGCCCTGTTGTCTGGAGCATTCTTCTTAATGAGCTCTTGATTATTGAACTCTTGACCAGTCTTACCCTTATCTTGGCTTGTGTTGAAGTTTGTATGTTGTACTGACATCTTTCTCACCTACCCCTCTATTTGTGTCTAAATAGGTTAATTCTTTCACCTTTATTATACTCCTTTTTTCCTTAGTTTCAGCAAGATTGATAGGCTTTTGAGACATTTTTATGTGATGGCTTGTTGCTCGTGTTCTGCTTTCTTACTGGCACTATAGGTCCCAATTTAAAGCCCTTACACCTCAGTAAGTAATGAATGGCTTAGATAGTTAGAATTTAGTTTTTATATGAGAAGCTAGACTAAAAAAGACACCATCTTAACAGACCTAATGGTTTGGTAAGGATGGTATTTTTTGTCGCTTTGAGAGAAGTGCCTTAAGGATTTTGTGAATTTTCATTAGATTTCCTTGTAATCCCATTAAAAGAAACACCTTATCAATAATCATTCTAAATAGCTAGAGATTATCAATTATCTTTCTCTCAACAACACAAAAATGAGTATTTTTATATTCCAAAACACTCATTTAAAACTAATGTCATTAAGGTAATAAAAGGACTTTTCTAAAAATTATGAAAATTTATCGAATCTTATTGAAAAAAAGCTTTCAATGATTTAGAATGAAGCTATAAATGGGAAAAAGGAGTCTTTTTATTATGGACAAAAAAGTACATTATAAAATGCACAAAGTTAAGAAACAATGGGTAACCATCGCAGTGACAGGTTTGTCTCTCGGTGCGGTCTCAGCGGTTTCTTTAGGGACTAACGACGGTGTCGTTCAGGCCGATGAACACACAGATGCTACTGTAGCCATCCCCGATATTACTGTTGATACGGGTACTGTATCACGGTCTGT
>OBUR01000360.1_pt1 | contig 13117 bp, 11 predicted proteins | sample 1475951 | NCBI WGS metagenome assembly OBUR01 (sample SAMEA2579957, study PRJEB22360) | human gut metagenome
GTAAAATAGGTAAGCTTCTGAGTTGTAGGCTCCACGTCCGAAACCACAGCTGCCATCGTTGAGAATGGACCGTCGGTAACTGTTACCTGATCGCCAACCTTGTAAGCAACCTCAACCTTACGCTTACGTGCCGCAGCCGGCTTATCGCCAGCATTCTTCAAAGCTTCGGAAGCAATCATCGGAGCCATCATTGACACAACTTCCTTGCGGCTCAATGGTGCAGGCTCTCTAGAAGGACCAACGAAACCAGTCACACCCTCAGTCTCGCGCACAATGCGGCGAGCGTTCTCATCCGGCCACATGCGAATCAACACATATCCTGGCACACGCACGCGGGTAATAACCTTCTTACCCTTTTCCGTATGCTTCTCGACTTCTTCCATAGGAACTTCAATCTGGAAAATCTTATCTTCCAAACCAAAGTTCTGCACGCGGGATTCAACGTTAGTTTTCACGCGCTTTTCGTAACCAGAATACGTGTGAAGAACGTACCACTTGCCTTCCAAAGTGCGAAGTTTCTTAGAAAATTCTGCTACAGCGATTGCGCCGGCATCAGTTGGGTCGGCTTCGTTCGCATCGTCAGCATCAGTAGTTTCATCAGCATCGCTAGTTTCGTCAGTTTCGTTAGAAACATCAGCAACACTGTCAGCAGCAGCGCCATCAGCTACATCAGCTTCAACATCAGCAGATTCTTCAGCCACATCAGCTTCAACGGACTCGCTAGAAGCAGCAACTTCATTATTCACAGCTGATTCGTTTGCTTCGTCAGCATCATGAGAAGCAAAAGCCTCATCAGCTTCACTTGCTTCTTCGAAATTGAATTCATCAGTCATCTTGCATACACCTTCAAAATTTCAACTCAGCCAATTTCAACTCAGCCGAACAGCCACATTACGGACTTACCCAAACCGAAGTCCATGCAGGTGACGAAAGCCATCAAAAATACAACAAATATGAAAACTGCAGACGACCAAGCAAACAACTCTTTGCCATGAGGTGCAATAACCTTGCGCGTCTCGTCAATAGTTTGCTTAACGAACATGCCAATACGCACGAACAAGTTATGCTTTACTGCTTTCTTAGTACTGCGTGCCTGCGCCATGCTTGAATCCTTCGTGTAAAAACTTGAACAAAAAACTGGCAGGGACGGCGGGACTCGAACCCACAACCTACGGTTTTGGAGACCGTTGCGCTACCAATTGCGCCACATCCCTAAGGTGAACTTGCTCATCATACCCCAAAAGGAACGAAATAGCAAACCGCCAGATAGACATACTATCTCATGGGCATGATTTCGTTATATCGTCGCACAAAAAGCGAGTGTCGCATTGTGCAACGGCAAGCAAGTTCTTATTTTGCAATACATACTTGCTTAAGCTTCAACCCACTTCTTCATGCGACGCATGCCCTCAGCAAGCTGGTCGTCAGCAAGAGCGCAAGAGAATCGCAAATAGCCAGGAGCACCAAAAGCTTCTCCCGGAACCGCAGCAACATGCGCTTCGTCAAGCAACATTTCAGCAAATCGAGAAGAAGTATGCGGCAGTTCGCGCTTCTCGCCAAGCGGACGCTCAAGCAACGCCTCAATGTTAGCAAACGCGTAAAAAGCGCCGTGAGGAAGAGGGCAAGTAACGCCGTCAATATTGTTCAACGCTTCCACAATTGCTTTGCGTCTAGCATCAAAAGCCTCACGCATAGTGGCGACCACATCCAGCGAACCGCCGACTGCAGCAATTGCTGCGCGCTGTGAAATATTAGAAACATTAGAAGTCATATGGCTTTGAAGCTTAATTGCAGCTTTAGCAACATCTTCCGGCGCCACCATCCAGCCAACACGCCAGCCAGGCATTGCGTAAGTTTTAGCAACACCATTCAAAATCAGCAGCTGCTCGCGAATTTCCGGCACCTCGACGCCAATATACGAAGTCGAAATGCCGTCGTAATGCAAGTGCTCGTAAATCTCATCAGAAATAACCCAAATATGGTGTTTTACAGCCCACTCGCCGATTGCGCGAATAGTTTGCGCGCTCCAAATAGCACCTGTAGGATTCGAAGGCGAAGTTACGATAATTGCGCGCGTGCGTGAAGTGCGAGCGGACTCAATTGTCTCAACATCTGGCTCAAAACCGCGATCTGCACCTGCCAAAACCGGCACAGGCACGCCGCCTGCAAGCTTTACTGCTTCCGGATAACTCGTCCAATACGGAGCTGGAATAATAACTTCGTCGCCATCATTTAAAAGAATTTGGCAAGCTTCGTACACAGCTTGCTTTCCGCCGTTTGTAACTACGACTTGATTTGAGGAAACTTCGTATCCGGAATCTCGCTGCACTTTACGAGCAATTGCTTCTCTAAGCTCAGATAAACCTGCAGTAGCAGTATAACGATAGTTGCGCGGATCTTTACACGCTTGTGTTGCAGCATCAACAATGTAAGAAGGAGTAGGAAAATCTGGCTCTCCTGCACCAAAGCTTACGACGTCAATTCCGTCAGCTTTCATAGCTTTTGCTTTGCCGTCGACTGCAAGCGTTGCGCTTGGGGCTACTCGGTTTATGCGCTCGCTTAATACGCGCCAATCTTCTTGTGCGGAAGTATCTACCATATTCTCTGCCATGGTTTCTAGTGTAACGCAAGCCGCGAAACGACAAATCTGCCGCAAATTTATACGGAGTTTGCGCGATTCACAACAGATAACCCTCCAAACACGAGACAAGTCACCCTCGTTTGGAGCAAAACACAACCCAAAACCAGCTAAACACGAGACAAACACCCCACATTTGGAGCTCAGAGCGCGAATAATGAGCATCTGCCGGAAATCTTCCGGAATTTGGAGCTGCAGCTAATTACACAAGCACGAGATTGTCGCGGTGCACAACCGGATGCGCATACTGACGGCCGAGTGATTCTTCAAGCTCATCGCTCGTACGCCCCATAATCTCCGGAATTTCCTCCGCGTCAAAAGCAACCAAACCCTTAGCCAAATGGTTACCCTGCTCATCGTCAATCCACACAGGATCCGTCGCCGAAAACTCGCCGCTCTGAGCTCCGCCCCGCCCCCCCCCGCAACCCCAGCCGCAAGCAAGCTCGCGCGACCTCCGCGAACCGCCTTCGCAGCACCATTATCAACAACCAAAACTCCGTGCGGATGCGAAGCAAAACCAATCCAAAGTCGCCTTGAAGAATCGCGCGTATGCACCGGCGCAAACACAGTACCAACAGCATCTCCAGCCAGTGCCGGACCGGCATTTCCAGCGCAAGTTAGCACAGTTGGAATTCCCGAAACTGCAGCAACATGCGCAGCTTCCATCTTCGTCACCATACCACCGGTACCTACGCCCGAAACACTTGCGCCAACTTTCACTTCTTCAATCGCGCGCGTCACATCTGGCACAAAACTCACACGTTTAGCACCCGGTTCACTAGGCGGTGCAGTATAAAGAGAATCCACATCCGTAAGCAACACAAGAGCTTCCGCTCGCACAATATTTGCTACAAGAGCTGCAAGACGGTCGTTGTCACCAAATCGAATTTCGTTGCTAGAAAGTGCATCATTTTCGTTTACTATTGGGATTACGCCAAGCTCAAGCAAACGTAGCATTGTGCGTTGCGCATTTCGGTAGCGCGACGGCGAAATAGTAACGTCCGCCGTAAGAAGCATTTGTCCGACTCTGAAACCAAATTGCGAAAATGCTGCTTCGTATTGAGCCATAAGCAATCCTTGGCCAACTGAAGCCGTTGCCTGCTGAGTTGGCACATCTTTAGGACGCTCATTAAAGCCGAGCAAACCAAATCCAGCTGCAATTGCGCCAGAAGACACAAGCACAATGCGAGCACCTTGCATTTGCGCGTGACTTATTGCAGTCACAAGAGCGCGCAACTTTTGCACATCCAGCTGACCGGACGCGCTCGTAAGTGAGCTTGAGCCAACTTTTACGACGATTGTGCGCGCCTCACGAATTGAACACCGAACCCCATCTTCGGTAAGCTCAATTTCTGGATTATTCATAAGATTCCCCTTGACCTTGATTTTTCTAGTTTTTCTGCTCTTCTCCACGACCAAACAAGCTATTTTCATCATGGCGATCGTCATCCACAGAAGGATCCGCCCAGTGACCCGACTTTCGCTCAGCCATCATCGCGTCTCGAACTGCGCTCTTTGCATCCATCATGCTGTGATAATCTCGTCTACGCTCAGCATTCGTGCGCCTTGCTCCGCGAGGATCGTTCGCTTCGATTCGCAAATCCTTACCACGCGCACCCAAGTTAGCGCCGTCCAATCCTTCTGCACCGGCAGCGATACTTGGATCCCAGTCGAAGCAAACCATATGATTCCCAGTGCCAATACGAATTTCGTCTCCTGGACGCGCGCCCTTCTTGCGCAATTCATCCTCAACTCCAAGCTTTGCCAAGCGATCCGCCAAATAACCAACGGCTTCGTCGTTGTCGAAATTCGTTTGTATAACCCAGCGCTCAGGTTTTGCGCCAGTAACAGTGAACCAAAAATCACCATTCCTGTCTTCCTCGCGCTTAATTTCAAAGTCTGCACTATTTCCACGTCCATCATCGCGGCGACGACGCAAAGCTGAAGTCTGCTGCTCAAGCGGCTGGATGACAACACGCTCTTCTTCTCGTGCTGCTTCCTCGGCAGCGAGCTTCTCACGCATCTTTTCAACCAATCGTCCAAGCGCAAAACCGAGCTCTTTCAAGCCTTCGTGAGACGCGGTAGAAATCTCAAATACAGTCAATCCCATTTTCTCAAATTCACCGCGTACAAAATCAGCCAATTCTTTAGCTTCAGGCACATCGACTTTATTTAGCACAATAATGCGCGGACGCTCTGGAATTGGAATCGCACCCAACGGAAGCTCAAGTTTATCAGCGTATTGCGCAAGCTCATGCTCAAGAGCGTGGTAATCGCTAATTGGATCGCGATTTGGCTCCAGCGTTGCGCAATCAATTACGTGCGCAATAATCTCTGTGCGCTCAATATGACGCAAAAACTCAAGACCTAAGCCTTTTCCTTCGGAAGCTCCTGGAATTAAGCCTGGAACGTCTGCAATTGTGTAGCGATAGTTGCCGAAGCTTACAACACCTAGGTTTGGCACCAAAGTAGTAAACGGATAGTCAGCAATTTTCGGCTTAGCTGCACTAATTGAAGCAACTAAGCTTGATTTTCCTGCAGAAGGGAATCCAACTAAAGCTACGTCTGCGATAGACTTGAGTTCCAAAATTACATCGCGTTCTTCGCCAGGCTCTCCTAAAAGCGCGAATCCTGGGGCACGACGAGTTTTGTTTGCGAGTGCTGCGTTGCCAAGACCGCCGGCACCCCCCTGCGCCACAACGAATTTGTCTCCAACATGTTGCAAATCCGCCAAAACTTCGCCTGGTCGCTTTTGAGAGCCTACAGCACCGCGTGCAGTAAAAACGACAGTTCCAACAGGCACAGGAAGTACTAAGTCTGCACCTTTTGAACCGTCTTTAGTGTCGCCTAAGCCCATCGTACCGTTTTCTGCAGTGCGGTGAGGCATGAAGCGGTAGTCAAGTAAGCTGTTTGCGTTACGATCAGCTACAAAAATAACGGAACCACCGTCACCGCCATTACCGCCATTTGGACCTGCTAATGGCTTGTACTTTTCGCGACGAACTCCGGCAGATCCGTTTCCACCATCTCCGCCTTTTACATGCACTGTTACGCGGTCTACAAAATCACTCATACTGTTACCTTACTCGAAGATAAACACTTAAATTCTCGGGAACATGCGAGAACAAAAAAGCCGCACCGAACGGGGGTGCGGCTTAAACGTTTTATTGTCGACTTATTGTCGAATCTGTTTAGGCTTAGCTAAGATTCAGGCGGTAACAACGTCAACAACCTTGCGGTCGCGACGAATACCGAACTTCACATTGCCGTCCACCAAAGCGTACAGCGTGTGATCCTTGCCCAAAGCAACGTTCTGACCTGCGTGGAACTTAGTGCCGCGCTGACGAACGATAATGTTGCCAGCCACTACAGCTTCACCGCCAAACTTCTTAACACCAAGATATTGCGCTTGTGAGTCGCGACCGTTGCGCGAGCTAGACGCACCCTTCTTATGTGCCATCTCACTGTCCTTTCAGGTTTATAACACCGTCAATCAGGCGATGGCCGTGATCTTGACGAGAGTCAACTTCTGACGATGACCCTTGCGACGAGCCACACCAGTCTTGTTCTTATACTTCATAATGCTAATCTTTGGACCTTTGGCTTCGTCGTTCAAGACTTCTGCCTTCACCGTAATCTTAGCAAGATCCTTGGCACTCAAGGTTACCTTAGCACCGTCAACAACGAGCGCGACCGGGAATTCCACTGTATCGCCCTTCTTTGCATCGAGACGGTTCACGAGAATGGCGTCGCCAACCTCGACCTTCTCTTGATGGCCACCGGCCTTCACAATCGCGTACATAATTCGTTCCTTAGCTCAATTGAAAGCTTACTTTTGCCTTGCGCACAGCAAAACGCGCGCGGCAAGACACCGACTATCAAAAATACACCTACCCATGTACTAACGTCAAGTCGCTAGATTCATGAGTCAATGCAGACAATATTCAATATTGTACTCAAGGCATATACTTAGTCACTATTCAGAGGCTCAATCATCACTTTCTGTAGTTTCTTGCATAATTTCCTGCGTATTATCTTGCGCAGTTTCCTGCATAGTTTCTTGCGTAGGTTGCTCCGCAGTATACTCAGCAATCTCTTGCGTAGTATCCTCTAAATTATTTTCAACTAATTCTTCAGAAGTTTTATCCGCTTCACTAGTTTCCGCGGTTTCGCCAGCATCCGCAACTTCGCTAGTTTCATCCGCCTTAGAAGATACAGACTCTTCATCAGAATTCAAAAAATTACTATACTGCGTTTCTTCTTCAGATTTATGAGCTGCGTCAGTAATTACAGACGCGGCAGCTATACGCGCTAACTTAGCTCTCACTTCCGCACTAGAACCCTGCTGCTTAACAGGCGCAGGCTGTTCCGTTGCGCTTCCGTGACCATACTTGTTCGTTTTAACAAAAGGATCTCCGCCCTTAAGCGCGTAAGGATCTGCATATTCCGAAGAAACAGTAGGCTCATCGTGCAAAATAAACCCACGTCCCTTGCACGTTGGACACTCTTCAGAGAACGCTTCAACTAAGCCTTGACCAACGCGTTTACGCGTCATTTGCACAAGACCAAGAGACGTAACTTCAGCAACTTGATGCTTCGTGCGATCCCTAGCCAAGCATTCCAAAAGCCTACGCAAAACTAAATCGCGGTTCGCTGGCATAACCATATCGACATAATCGATCATGACCATGCCACCAATATCGCGCAAACGAAGCTGGCGCGCAATCTCTTCAGAAGCCTCCAAATTACAACGAGTAACCGTTTCTTCCAAAGACTTACCACGCCCAATAAATCGTCCAGTATTCACATCGATCGTAGTCATTGCTTCCGTACGGTCAATCACGATAGAGCCACCAGCCGGCAAATAAACCTGACGCTCCATACCCTTACGAAGTTGACTATCAATCTGCCACTTATCGAAAACGTCCTTGCCTTCATGCTCAGCAGGATCCCAATATTCAACCTTGCTGCGCAAATCTGGAGCCATCATCTCAAGATATTCATCAATTCGCTGACGCACTCCCTCGCCTTCAACAATAAGCTTTTGGAAGTCATCGTTGAAAATATCGCGCACAACACGAATTGCCACATCAGGCTCACCCTGTAACAGCTTAGGGCGCTTTCCATGCAAGTATTCTTCGCGCTTAGCTTCAATGCGCTCCCACTGCTTAACAAGCGAATCTAAATCTTTTTCAATCGACTCCTCGCTTGCGCCGTCAGCAGCAGTACGAATAATAACGCCCATATCTTTTGGTGCAATCTTCGACACAATAGCACGCAAACGCGAGCGCTCTCGATCCGAAAGCTTGCGACTCACACCGGTCATGCCGCCAGATGGCACAAGCACTAAGAAACGCCCTGCAAGAGTTACTTGCGAAGTCAATCGAGCACCCTTATGCCCAATTGGATCCTTAGTAACCTGCACAAGCACAGGATCACCAGACTTAAACGCAAGCTCAATCCTACGAGGCTGACCTTCAAGACGAGCCATATCCCAATTAACTTCGCCTGCATAAAGCACGCCATTCCTGGCTTGACCAATATCTACGAATGCCGCTTCCATGCTTGGAAGCACGTTTTGAATGCGCCCAAGATAAATATTTCCAACAGTAGCAACTTCTTGAATATCAGAAACATAATGTTCTACAAGAATATTGTCTTCAATAACAGAAATTTGCGTGTGGCGATCGCGCTCACGAACAACCATTAATCGTTCAACATTTTCGCGACGAGCAAGGAAATCTTGCTCCATAAGAAGGTTTTGACGGCTACGCTCACGCCTATTATCTCTACGGCGTTGGCGCTTTGCTTCAAGTCGCGTAGAGCCTTCAATATCCGTAATTTCGTCTATATACTGCTGCTTGCGCGAGCGGCGAGAAGTCAAGTCGTCTTCGTTCGCATTAGTGTAGTCGGATGACTCTTCCTGAGAAGACGCGGAATTTGCGTCATCGGAGGATTTAGAACGGCGGCGACGACGGCGACGCGTATAAAGAGTTTCTTCCTCATCTTGCTCACGAAGTTCTTCTGGATCTGGAATTAAATCGCGATCTTCTTGAGAAACTTCATCTATTCTCGTGCGTTTTGTGCGAGAATTTGCGTCATCGTCAAGATCGTTAGAAATATCGATGTCAAAATCGCGACTTTCGTTGCGACTTTCATTTCGATCAGTGCGAGAGCTACGACGGCGACGACGGCGACGCGTAATCATTATTTCATCGTCATCGTTGCCATTATTTGCATTATAATCGTCGTTTATACCTCTGTTATCGCCTTCGTCACTGCTATTGCGGCTATCTCTGTTATCTCTGCTATTGCTACCGCCTCTGCTGTCTACTGCACCATTTTCATTTCGAACGTCATCATCATTAGAAATGTTATTCGACATATTGCGACGATTAGAACGCCTATTTGAAGTATTTTCCGCAGATAAAATATCGCTAACATCAAGAGTTTCATCGATGCGCGTATCAATGGGAGCATAAACAATATTGTCGTATGCAAGATCCTCTTCAATTTGCTCAACTTCAGCTGCAGCACGTCGCTCAACAGCATTCAATCTGCGAGAACGGCGAGAACGCTGGCTTTTGCGAGTTTTTTCATCGCGATCATCTTGCGAATCCTGAAAATTCTTAGCGTACTCAGAATCTTGAGAATACATAGAATGACTTGTTTCACGCGATGTTTCACGACTATTCCCTCTGCCACTATCACGCTTTATTTCGCTTGAATTCTCACGTCTTTCAGAACGTGACTTGCGTTCGCTACTATCACGGCTATCGCGGCCGTTGCGGCTGTTGCGCCTTCCGCGAGAAATATCACGTAAATCATCACGCAAATCATCATTCAAGACATCACGCGAGTTGTCACGCAAGTCATTACGAGAACTGCTGCTTTCTTCACTACGATTGTTCACTACCTTAGGAAGAACTGGCTCCTGGAATAGGAGCGAAGTTATCGGGCGCGATTTAACAACATGCGGCTCAGAATCCTTCGTACTAGAATCCTCAACTTTTAGTTCCATTGCTTCTCCAGCCGCACCGGCACCACGAGTAACTCGTCGACCGCGACGGCGACGCGTAACGCCAGAGCTTTGCTGCAAAGTATCGCCGGCAGCTATATTACTTTTCGCAAAATCTGTAGATTGCATTATTCCGGACATTTCCGCAGAAGTAGCGGTTTTAGACACAGTTCTACTATTTTCAGCTTCAAATTCATTGAAGCGTTCTCTTATTATTCTGGGCACTATGCTCCTCACGAGACGCTGCATCGTCTCGCATCCCTGGCTTTAAGTTGAGCACGCACGTGCGCGAGCCACCCCAAAGCTCTTTACAAAGTCTAGCTGCGCGACAGCGGACGCCAGCCTCGGAAAACGCTCACGAGGGGATCGACGCCATCGATTGCCTGGCGGCTTGCAGTGCCACCGCTCTCTAGTATGCCATATTGCCGAGTCAAATATATGACTCGTTGAATATTAAAATTTGCATCGCTGTTTTAAGCCAATTAGCAGTTACTAAAAATTCCAATAATTTCAAACTCATCCATAACGCACATAAAAGTTGCGTATCTCTCCTATAGTTACAGCATAGGTTCACACGCATGCAATTTGCGTGCAATTAACGAATTTTGGAGGCAAGAAATGGGCTTAATCAGCGCAATGCAAGGCTTTTGCGTAATTGGCATTGTTATTGCTGCAGGCTACGTTACTGCTCGCATGCGCGTTGGCGGTTCACAGGCTCAAATGGTCCTAAATCGCGTAAGTTTTTTCGTTTCCAGCCCTTGCTTAATGTTTGCAATACTTTCTAAAGAGCCTATTTTTGAGATTTTTCACTCTTCGATTTTTGTTGCATTCTTTTCTGCAATGATTGTTGGAGTTGCGTTCGTGCTGCTTAATCGCTTTTGCTTCCATCTTCCTGCAGCCGACTGCACTATAGGTGCTCTCAATTCTCTTTATTTAAATTCAAACAATATTGGCTTGCCGATTGCGACTTATATTTTGGGAAATCCTGCGCTTGTTGCTCCGATTTTAGTTATGCAACAGGCTGTATTTACTCCTGTTGGTTTGACGGTTCTCGACATTACAACTACTGGAAAATGTTCGCTTAAGCGCATCGCTCAGCAGCCTTTAAAACAGCCACTTTTAATTGGTTCGCTTGGTGGAATTATTATTTCTGCAATTTCCGCAAAAGTTGGCTACTTCCCTGTTCCTAATTTTCTTTACGATCCAATTAAGATGATTGGCGATTCTGCAGTTCCAATGATTTTAATGGCTTTTGGAATGTCGCTTTACGGAAGCAAACCTTTACGAAAAGATTCCAATCGCGCTGCTATTGCCACGGTTGCTGTGCTAAAAAATCTTATTATGCCTGCAATTGCATTTTTGCTAGCTTATTTTGTTATGGGTTTTCGCGGGGCGACTTTGTATGCGTGCGTTGTGCTGGCGGCACTTCCGACTGGTCAAAACGTTTACAATTATGCTGCGCGCTACAACGTCGGCTTAAGTTTTGCGCGCGACGGCATACTGTTTTCTACGGTTACCAGCCCAATCTGTATAGCAGTAATCGCCGCTATTTTGGGGTGATTAATCCGCGCGCAATCGTAGAACTTTGTAATCACAACACTTTGTAATCATCTTGCTTTTTGAGCAAGAAGCAGTTTGCATGCTTCTCGCACAACGTCCCCAACTTTCACACCCTGCTTATCTGCAGAAGCTTTTAGAGCATCAGCATCTTCAGCAGATATACGAAAAGTTATAGGCAACATAGCTTCTTTGTAAAGAGGCGCTCTGCCGAGCGGCTTTTTAATACGCAAATTACCAGCTTTACCGTGATAGATACCTTTTTCAGCATCACTTTCCCATTTATCAAGCATTTCATCAGTGACATCAATGCCACCTTCACCACGAAAATTAGCCATAATCACTCCTACCTATCTTCTACCAAAAATTTGTCTAATTTCTTCTTGACTAAATCCCATTTCAGCAAGAAACTTTTTAGTTGCAGGCACTACACGAAAAATAATCCATTCCCCATCTTCGCCCTTATATGCAATAAGTTCCGTAATAACTCCGCGAGAATCCCAAGCAAGTGAAAGCATCTGACTAGGCTCATATTCACCTTGCCTGGGAAGCTCTCTACAAGATGAGTTCCACATATTTATTACTTCAGTTTCGCTGAACCAAGGTCGTTTTCGAATAACTCTAGGATGCACTAAAACCTTCATAAATATTATCTCCCAACTCTCAATACTTTCGTATACGAAATATTATCACATTGTGCCAGAGATTATCAAAATATGGCTAATCGAACTAATAAAAGCATGCAAAAAGCCTAATGCAAATTGGCAAAAGTTGGAAGTCTGCTCTCAGATTCCGCAAAACTAACTCATACTTGGAAGTCTACTTCCAAATTGAAGCTACCTTTGCGCAGCTATCTTTGCACAGCTAACGAGTCGAGGCAAGAGAATCAAGACACGCGCGGAAACTGTACTGCACACGTACCAGAAGACGAGGTAAATATCAGCATTAAGTGCAGAATTAAAAAGTGATTAAACTCAACTTTTTAACACGGAATCCAAACTCTTTATTCCAGAATTATTCAAATTCTCAAGGGATAAAATCTGCGCTCGCGCCAAATTTCTAAGTTCCACCATTCGATCTTCCTGTGGTAAACCCTTAGAAATCAAAACAGCATTATAGCTTTCCATATTCGCCAATACCAAAAGCTCATTAATACTCGCCTCGTCTCGAATGTTGCCTTTTGACTTAAGATTTGCGTCTCTCCATTGCTTAGCAGTCTTATTAAACAATGCAACATTTAACAAATCTGCTTCATTTGCATACTTATACATCAACTGCTCAGAAGTCAAATCCTTCAACAAATATTCTTTAATAGCATCCGTATGAATCTTGTAATTAATCTTCGAAATCTCACGGTTCAAATTCCAATTCAACGAAAGCCTGGAACCCTCATCAGATTTAAGTCTTTGATAATCTTTGATAATATATAGTTCAAATTCTGCTGAGATCCAAGCCGCAAACTTAAATGCTATATCTTTATGAGCGTAAGTTCCGCCATTCTTACCAGATTTGGAAACTATGCCAATAGCATTTGTTGATTCTACCCATCTTTTAGGAGATAAAGTAAAAGCATTAGAACCAGCCTCATTCTTAAAGGAGTCGAATTCGACCCCTTTAAAATTAGGATTGTTAATACTCTCCCACAATCCCAAGAACTCAATAGTATTCTTCACTCTCAGCCAGTTTTTAACAACATCTTTAGGCTCTTCTTTGTTTTTATATCTCGCAATATCGGTTAAACTAACGTAATCATTCCTAAAATCTTCCGTATAAACCTGAATTGTAAAGCCTTTTGCTGTAATAATATCTTTTTTAATATTTGATGCATTAGACATAATTGCCCCCTAATATTTACGCAAATTTACGCAATTAGTTGCTTTATTTGATTTGTTTACTTTATTTCT
>OBUR01000363.1_pt1 | contig 13065 bp, 10 predicted proteins | sample 1475951 | NCBI WGS metagenome assembly OBUR01 (sample SAMEA2579957, study PRJEB22360) | human gut metagenome
AGCGAAAGCTTTCAAATAAAGAAAAAGTGTTTTGGATACAGCAATAGCATTTTAAATCCAGTAAAAAAAGTTTTGAACAAAGCAAAACCTCTACACTCATGCATATTACATGTGGTGTAGAGGTTTTATTTTCTACCTTTTAACGGTTACCTATGATATAATAAATTAGATATAAAGAGGGCCCATCGACGTGTGATGGCGTTAGGCTCATCTCAAAATTTGGAACCTTATGGATGACGCCTAACGTGTAGAAGAAACCTTCTACACGTTAGGTGTTTTTACTATAGTCTATTTTTCGTATAGCGACGTACAACTATGAAATATAACAAAGAACCGTTAGAACTGAATAGTCCGGTGGCCTTTTGGCTGAACTTCCCCAATGAAGAACGCGTTTTTTGGGTGGATCGTCAGAGTGACCGTATCGTTGTAGGCGCTAAACGTCTGGCGACGGTCAAAGATGATGAGGACCGCCATAATTACGCCTACGTATTTTATGGGGATACTTTTTTTGAGACTTCCAAAGATCCTAAATGGTCTGGTATGGGCCATGAAATGATTGCTTTCACCCATTATTACATCGTAGAAAATGGGGAATCTTTCTATCTTCATGCTGGTGAAAGCGTACCCATCGAGGATTTTGAGGTGCCTCGCGTACGCCATAACTTCAAGGAAACCAGTGATGATAAGGCTGCTTGGGATAGCCTTATGAAAGCTATTGCTGAGGGTATCGGCAGTGGTGAAATGACTAAGGTAGTATCTTCTCGTGAAGTGGAGTTTACCAGTGATACACCCTATAATGTGGCTAGTATTTTAGCTAATCTAGTAGATAACAATCCTAACTGTTTTATCTTTGGTTACGAAAAGGATGGACGTACCTTTGTGGGTGCTTCTCCAGAAATTCTAGTGCGTCATCGTGGCAGTGAGATCCTCAGTTATGCCTTGGCTGGCACGGCGCCTAAACATGGGCCAAATGCATGGACTAAGGAGCAACTACTAACAGATAAGAAAAACCTCTTTGAACATAATATTGTCCGTGATCGCATTGTACATACTATGAAAACTGTTACTCCAGAGGTGACCATCGGTGAAACGGGTATTATGGAGCTAGCTCATCTCTATCATTTGCGTACTATTATTACTGCAAAGGATAGTACAAAGTCCCTCGTAGAGTGGGCGAGATTGTTACATCCTACACCTGCTCTCGGAGGGGAACCTCGAAAAAAGGCACTGGCACTGTTACAAACGTACGAAACCCATGAGCGCGGCATGTACGCAGCTCCATTTGGCTTTATGAAAGACATGGGGGATGGCATCATAGTCGTTGCTATTCGATCCGCTCTCATCATGGATCATGTACTGTATGCCTATGCAGGGTGTGGTGTTGTTGCCGACTCTGATGCGGATGAAGAATACGCAGAAACGAATAATAAAATGCGCACCATTTTGGAGGCGTTATAATACATTTCCAAACCCTTAGGGATTGTTGAAAGGGAATATAATGAACGAATATATTGCTGCCTTGGTAGATGAATTCTACCAACTCGGCGTTCGTCATGCTGTGTTTAGCCCTGGCTCTCGTTCTACGACGATGGCCATGCTTTTTACTGAGCATGAAGGATTTGAAACATATATGAATATAGATGAGCGCTCTGCTAGTTTTATGGCTCTTGGTATTGCCAAGGCTCATAAGGAACCAACCGTACTCGTTTGTACCTCTGGTTCGGCAGTGGCTCATTATTTGCCTGCTATTTTAGAGGCTCAATATAGTGGTGTGCCTCTCATCGTACTATCTGCTGATAGGCCACACACGTTGTTACACGTAGGGGCTCCGCAAACAGTAGACCAACAGAAAGTTTTTGGAGCCACTGTAAACTACTACGAAGAATTAGCAGTGCCTCAAGAGGATCATTACTATACATATCCACGCCAAGTAGCGCGTAAAGCGTATATGAAAGCTATGGATACAAAAAAAGGACCAGTACATATCAATGTGCCTCTCTTTGAGCCCTTGGTACCTGAACTGGACAGTAAGCACTTTGAAGCGGGACGTAGTCCCTTTAATGTAGTTAAGCCACATTATAGTAGTGGCTGTAATTATGATAATACAAGTGGTAGAAGTCATGTAAGCAACACTACTAGCAGTAAGAATGATAGCCTCCTAGCAAAACATAAGAATATTCTTATATTAGCTGGACCACAGATCGATGTTGTAGAAGCTAATAGTATTCTTTCATTTGCTACAATGCTACAAGCACCTATCTTGGCAGATCCATTGTCTAATGTAAGACGATGTTATAACTCAGTTAGTAATCATAGTGAGAAGGAATGTATCGATACTAGTAAGGTTATTATTTCTACATATGATGCATTTTTAGCTGATAAAGAGCTGTGGCCTATACTAAAGCCTGATTGTGTAATTCAGTTCGGACAAATCGTTGTGTCTAAACGAGTGCAACAGATGGTGGCGAGTTGGGATAATGTAGAATACATTGAAGTTAATCCTACCATGGACTCTATGAATCCAACGGGTAAAACCACTATGCACATGCAAGCAAGTATTGATGTATTTACCAATCTGTATGGTGTAAACAATGACTCCCCAGCATATCTTGGTAAATGGCAGCATTTAGAAACAGCAGGAAAAGAGAAACTCGGTACAGCAATAGAGGAACCAAGTTGTTTTGAAGGTCGTACGATACGCGAGTTACAACAACATATTTCCAATAATGCACAAGTACTTGTGGCCAATAGTATGAGTATTCGAGACTTTGATTACTTCTGGTTTAGCGGTGAGTCTAGCGCCGTACTGTATGGCAACCGCGGTGTAAATGGTATTGATGGTACCATTTCTACTGCTCTAGGTCTTGCCACAAATGGACTGCCTACATATCTTGTAACTGGTGACTTGTCTTTCTTCCATGATGTAAATGGATTGGCAGTAGCCAAAACGCATGATCTCAATTTGACGATTATTTTGCATAATAACGATGGAGGCGGCATTTTTGAATACTTACCGCAAAAGGGAACGAAGTATTTTGATTACTTGTTTTCTACATCGCAAGGCTTAGATTATAGTGGAGCGGCCAAACTTTATGGCTGTGGATATACTAAAATCACGAGCCCTGATGAATTGAGTGCTGTGCTAGCTAATGTTAGCTCAGAAATAGGCGTTCATATCATTGAAATCCCTACAAATCGGGAATATAGTCGACAGTTACATAAGAAATATACGAAAGTTTCAGTTGATATGGAGGCATTACTATGAGTCAGTATTTTTGCAGTATTGTAGATAATGCTTTGTGTAATCCAGCTCAGCGAATGTACTTTGATTTGGGTGAATACCGCTACGGCTTGACTGTAGTTGGCGATGGAGAACCTATTGTGTGTTTCCATGGCTTCTCTGAATCGAGCTACACTTGGGATGCTATTAATCTTCCCGGTTATCGCGTTATCCGTATTGACCTGATTGGACATGGGGATTCCGATATTCCTGATGAAGATAAGGCGTATACAATCCCTCAAATGATAGAGGATTTGCATACCGTTATTTATCATATGGTTGGTGATAGATATTACCTTATGGGGTACTCCATGGGGGCCCGCATCGCGCTTTCTTATGCCTTGGAATATGAAAGTGAAATCAAAGGGCTCATCCTTGAAAGTGGATCTGTAGGCATCGCCTCTGATGATGAACGAGCAGAGCGTCGTAAGGCCGATGAAGACTTAGCAGTTCGCATCGAAGACCATGATGGCGCTTGGTTTGCTACACGTTGGGCGGAGGCTCCTATTTTTGAAAGTCAAAAGCAACTTTCAGAGTGCGTAGAGGAATTAATCTATCTACGTCGTTCCAATAATAGTACGTACGCCTTAGCCTGTACCTTGCGTGGCTCAGGTCAAGGTGTCATGCCGTATGTGGGGGATAAATTAGAAAAATTCTCTGTTGAAGGCTTATATGTGAGTGGCGCATTAGATACAAAATATACTACAATAGGAAGAGATGTATTTGGCAAGTTGCCAAACTTTAAGCATGTCATCGTCGAAGGGGCGGGGCATAATGTGCATATAGAAAAACCGCAAATATTTGAACAAGCGGTGTTAGATTTTTTACAGAAGAAAGGTTAAGTCCATGAGCAAATTTGATTGGAAAGTATTGGATCGTAATTATGAAGATGTAATTTACGAAACATATAATGGCATTGCAAAAATTACTATTAACCGTCCAGAGGTGCGCAACGCGTTCCGTCCTAAAACAGTTATGGAGTTAATCGACGCTTTCACAGTAGCTCGTGAAGATAACGAAGTAGGTGTAATCGTATTGACTGGTGCTAACCACGGCAAAGGTGAAGATAAAGAAGCATTCTGCTCTGGTGGCGACCAAAGCGTACGCGGTCACGGTGGTTATGTTGGTGATGACAATGTACCTCGTTTGAACGTTCTTGATTTGCAACGTTTGATTCGCGTTATTCCTAAACCTGTTATCGCTATGGTTAACGGTTATGCTATCGGTGGCGGTCATGTGTTGCATATCGTATGTGACCTTACCATCGCTTCTGAAAACGCCAAATTTGGTCAAACAGGCCCTCGCGTAGGTTCCTTCGACGCTGGTTATGGTGCAGGTTACTTGGCGCGCATGATCGGTCATAAACGCGCTCGCGAAGTCTGGTTCTTGTGCCGTCAATACACAGCTGCTCAAGCGTATGAAATGGGCATGGTTAACACGGTTGTACCATTCGACAAATTGGAAGAAGAAACAGTTCAATGGTGTAGCGAAATCCTTGAATTGTCCCCAATGGCATTGCGTATGTTGAAAGGTGCATTCAACGCCGATACTGATGGTCTTGCAGGCTTACAACAATTTGCAGGCGACGCTACATTGATGTACTACACAATCGATGAAGCAAAAGAAGGTCGTGACGCGTTCAAAGAAAAACGCAAACCAAACTTCAAACAATTCCCTAAATTCCCTTAATAGGGAGAGTTACTAGTCCTAGGTTTGGGACTAACTAATTTTGAAATAATAAGGGCGCCTCTATATGAGGCGCCTTTCTTGTAATATCTCTTTGGTAGTGATATTTCGATTGTTATTTACTGGTAATTAGAAATCAGGCTTAGATATGAGGTGAGACGATGGACTGGGTACGTTATGGCGCTAAGCACTATCCTAATCGCATATGTATAAACGAATATACCTATAACGATATATACCGTAGCGTAGTTCATGTAGCTCGTAAATTAGAGCCGCTACAAGCCTCTCGCATAGCGATCTTATCGGATAACTCCGTGATGATGGCAATCTATGTATTGGCAACTATGGTCGTGCATAAAGAGTTGCTACTACTAAACGTACATCTTAAGCCTAAGGAAATAGAAAACCAATTAGCTCAGTTAGATGTTACTACTGTACTGCATAGCGTTGAGCGTCGAGAGCAATTACCTAACTCCATTTCTACTATTGTTTTTGAATCGCTAGAACGTATTCTATCCGATGAAGAGGCAGAGGATATTTTTGACTGGACCTTTGAAGATAAAGAGATAGCGGCAATCATGAATACGAGTGCCACTACGGGACAGTTTAAGTCTGTTCCTCTCCGATGGGGGCAAATTAGAGCTCATGTACAAGCATCTAAAGAGGTACTAGGTAAAACTGAACAAGATAATTGGCTTATGGTATTACCTCTATTCCATGTAAGTGGTCTATCTATCTTGCTGCGATCTCTTTATAATGGTACGGCTGTTACTATATTGCCTAAATATGATGAAGCTCAAGTTCTCAAGCTCATAGAGTCTGAGGACATCAATATGATGTCCTTAGTGCCTACTATTTTGACTCAATTAGAACCGAAGATTACACATCATAAGTTGCGTGTTATCTTGCTTGGTGGTGAGTTCATTCCTATGGCACTCATCGATGCTTGTGAAAAGAAATCCTTACCAATTTACAAGACCTATGGCATGACGGAAACCTTTAGTCAAAGCGTGACTTTCTCCGTATTGGATTACCCTCATAAACGAGATTCCGTAGGAAAACCATTACCAGGGATGCAGGTTCGTATTGATAATCCGGATGCAGACGGGGTAGGTGAGATTCACTTAACAGGCCCTATGGTTATGACTGGATATATTGACAAGGAACCTATCGATGGTGACCTTAATACCGATGATATCGGTTATGTCGATGAAGATGGGTTCGTATATATTTTGAATCGTCGCAAGGATCTCATCATTTCTGGTGGAGAAAATATTTATCCTAAGGAATTAGAGGATTTAGTCTACACGTTGCCATCAGTGAAGGAATGTGCCGTTGTACCTGTACCTGATCCTAAATGGGGACAAGTACCGGCTCTATTTGTGGCCTTTCACGATGGTGAAAGCATGACTGCAGATGCAATTCTATCCTTTATGACTAAATCCCTGGCAAAATATAAAGTTCCTAAATACGTAAAAATATTGTCTGCTTTGCCTAGAAATGGTACAGGTAAAATTGTGCGCAATGAACTGCGTTTAGAAGATTGAGGCGCCTATGAATGATATTTTAAACTTTAAAAGTATAACTACATATCGCCTTACATTGCCATTAAAGTTCAATTTTAAAACCGCTAAAGGTGAAGTAAAAGAACGAGAAACGATCGTCATTCGCATCGAGGACCAACAAGGTTATGTAGGTTATGGGGAATGCGTGGCTTTCACAGAGCCCTTTTATACAGCAGAAACTGTAGATATATGTTGGCAAAAATTAGTGGATGACTATATTTTTAATCTCCGTTTAATGCGGCCTAAGCCGCTCATGACCTATGTGCGTCAGCTACAGTTTTGGTTAAATCGAGATCATATGCCTATGACCATTGCGGCCTTAGAAAATGCATTGATTAACCTACATTGCGAGCGATTAGGTGTAAACTCCGTTTCCTATATTATGGGGCGATCTTTACAAGACACCATTGAAAGCGGCGTTGTTATCGGTGATGTACCGATGGAACAATTGTTAGATGCTGTAGAAGCTCATGTGGCAAATGGTTGTAAGCGCATCAAGTTAAAGGTGAATCCTACAGATGGCTACGAACGGGCGGCCTTAGTCCGTAAGCATTACCCCGATTTAGTCTTGGCTGCCGATGCGAATCAAAGCTATTCTTATGATGATATTGATAAGGTACGTCAATTTAATGATTTGAACCTAGCTTGTATAGAAGAGCCTTTTGCTATAACAACGCTTCAATCCTATAAGGAGTGGAAGTGGGAACGCCTTAATAACGATGATTGGCATATTGAAATGCCTATCTGTTTAGATGAGTCCATCTTGGGCTATGATGACTTATCTTATGCTATTGAGTATGGACTGATTGATGTACTTAACATAAAAGTAGGCCGTATGGGTGGTCTCGTACCTACTAAGGCAGCTATTAATCTTTGTAGAGAATGTCATATTCACTATTGGGTTGGCAGCATGGTAGAGTCGGGCATTTCTAAAATGATGCACGCTCAACTAGCGGCTTTAGGTGATTCCTATATGGCAGGAGACCTATCTGATTCTAATAGATATTTTGAACGAGATCTCATCTATCCAGATTTAACCTTTAAGGATGGTATTATGCACGTTCCTGATGGAGATGGACTAGGTGTAACCGTCTTTGATGATAGATTAGAAGCGTATCGTGTGGAGAAACGAACACTATGAATTTAATAAAATCATTACAAATTGAACCGCCTCGTATGACGAGCGATACTACATGTATTGCAAAAATGAACCTAGGAGAATTCCACAAACAGCCTCAAGGCTATCTAAACGGTGGTGCCACCTTAGCGTTTGCTGAAATCATTTCCGGCATGATGAGTAACGAACTCATTGGACCAGAGAAATTTGGCGTAGGTCAATCCGTTACGGCCAACCACTTGCGCCCTGTACGATGTGAAGGGGCCTTAACGGCTCATGGTTCCTTACTTGTAAAAGGGAAGACCTCCCATGTATGGCGCTTTGATATGATGGATGATGCAGATCGACTCATCTCACAAGTAACAGTGACATTGGCGATAGTAGATTTTGATCGTTAACGTACGCTGTTGGGAACATGTGTTTTCATATTCTAAATAAAAAGGACAGCATATACAGTTGTATATGCTGTCTTTTTAACGTTTACTTTGAACACATAAATTGTCTCATGCTTACTTAGTTACTTAATTAACTAAGTAACTAAGTAAGTACTTAACTATTTAACTGCCTACTTACGAGTGATAGTATATAAGTCCTCCATATCTGGAATATCGTAAATAACCCATGTACCGTCACCTAGATGACGCATTAAAATCTTTATGTCTTTAGTCATATTCTTTTTATTGTTTTGGATGGTTGCTGTAACCGTTGCAGTTTCGCCGTGGTCATCTGTTTTGAGGTTTTTAATCTCTACATCGTGTTCTTTAAAGAGGCGACCTTCTACAAGCCGGTCTACCATAGATTTATTATCGTCATTTTGGTTTGCTGCTTGGTTGTTATCCGTAGGAGGTTCTGATTTAAAACTATCTGGATCTTCAATATATTTTCTCATTACATCTTCGATGAGGGCAGGGCCAAATGTTTTGGTAGCGGCTACGGCGGCTTTGCCAAATGGATTAGATGTATCAATATATTTATTACCTTCACGGTCTACAATGTTTTTTACGATGGATTTCACATCTACATGACGCAAAACTTCATCTGCATTTTTCTCCTGAACGGCTTGATGAATGATTTTTAATGTATAAGCTGGTGTATGTGGGACATACCATAAGAAATACCATGCGGCAGCTAATGCGCCTACAACAGCGATGATGAGGGCGATAATGACGCCTTTAGAGCTACTTTTATTCACGGTGAATCCTTTCATTTACTTTGTATCGTAATTTTTGATAGCGAATATATACATATTGTAGCATATCTAGTAAAGTATAGTGTGATAATTTGCACGTTTACAGAAAACTGATGAAAGATGGAGATAAAAGATGTATAGAAGTAATTTAGCTGATATTTTCCGTTGTAAAAGTCATAAAATAGGCACTATCCGTTATAACCCATGTTTTTAATAGAATATTCATAAAAAAGTTCAAAAAAATAGTTGCATTGGTCTAAAATCCATGGTATCATGTACAAGTAGTCAACGAGAGTTGATACGCGGCCCCGTGGTGTAGCGGTTAACATGTCGCCCTGTCACGGCGAAGATCGCCAGTTCAAATCTGATCGGGGTCGCCATTTTTTTTTACAAAAAATCATGCCTCGGTAGCTCAGTTGGTAGAGCAACGGACTGAAAATCCGTGTGTCGACAGTTCGATTCTGTCCTGAGGCACCATTTGTATTCCATGCGGTTGTGGTGGAATGGCAGACACGCCATCTTGAGGGGGTGGTGAGCGTACGCTCGTGAGGGTTCAAGTCCCTCCAACCGCACCAAAATATAAGGACCTACAGTTTACTGTAGGTCTTTTTTGCTATAATATTTAAAGTTGTAGGTGTATATGGGAGAGAGAAATGAATAAGAAATATTTTGTACTGATGCTGCTTTCACTAACATTATCTAGTCATTTTAGTTTAGCGGCAACAGTGGACGGGGTAAACCCTAATACCAGTACTGAACTAAAAAATAATGCAAAGTCAAACCAGTCTGTACAAACTAAAGCTCCTGTGAAATTAGATTTTATTGAGATTATTCCTGGTGCTTTTAAAGCTGTTATAAGGGATAAGTCTATAAATCTCAAAAAGCTTTCAATTGAAGATGAAATTACATTAGAACGGAAGGAGAAGGAGCACGCTTCTCAGCGATTTAAAATATCAGAAAAACCTGATTTTGGAAGTGAATACAAAATGTTTGATCCACTTTACAATGATAAGGATGAAAAAGCGCTGAAAGAGATCAAAAATTATAATACTGAATCAACACGTAATCAAGGTTATTTTATTGGAGGCAGAAATAAACCCTTACGTATTGTGAGCCCCTATATGAAAAAGAATGGAAAAGGAGAAATTAAGCTAACTAATCCTGTTAATACTAAAGATTATCGAACTCGTGCTGATCGGGATGAAGCAAATGAAAAGGAACTTCGAGAATATTTAGAGGGGAAAGGACACGACCTATATACGGCTAGAACTAAAGCTGAGATTAGAGAATCTTTGGAAAGCTTTTTTAAACCTATAGCATTGATTCAGTATCCTATTAATAATCCAAAGGATTACAAAGAAATTTCTACTGCATCAGGATTTCCAAAGAAAATACCAAGTTTTGCTAAAAATATTCATATGCATGGTAATCCCAGTTTTTTACAAGGTAGGGCTTATGTACAACTTGCATTTGGCGGTACACCGGAACAATTAAAACCATATATTGAAGAAGCTATTTCTAACTCTAAAGTAGTTGTTTCAAAATCTGATATATCTAATGTGTATGTTAAACGATATATTGATTCAAATATGGCCTATGCAGATTCTCTGTTTGCATTAATTCCAAGGGAGATACTGATTGTAAAGAATACAACCGTGCCGATGGGGAAATTTATACAAGACCAATCAGATAATCCTATTGATAAATCTGTAGATGAAATATATGAGTTAGAAAATCAAGTACTAGCAGAATTTAATAAGGTACAGATTGCAGATGAAGATAGGAATTCGAAGTATAATAGATATTTTGAGACTCGTAAAAGAGTAGAAACAGAGCGAGATAAATTAAAATCTAGTGAACAAAATAGAAATACATTGTCTAAAGGTAAAGTCTATCCAACCTATACAGAGGAGGAGAATCGAAAATTTCAGAAACAGTACTTGCATAGATTGTCATATAATGAAGATTCGGTAGAAATACCAGACAATTATGTACTGTATTTATTTGATTTTGGGGGTACTAGGAATCATCCATACTCTTTAGGCGCTGCAGTCAGTCCTGATAAAAACTATATAATTTATTTCTTACAACAAGGTTGATTATAATGAACAAAAAGGTAGTATCATATATATGGTACTACCTTTTTGTTATATCTGTATTGGCAGATTCTTATGTTATGTGTACAATCATAGTAATTAATAATACATGTATGTGTGTAAGTTTATAAATGAGAGAGAATTATGGAATTTAATTATGGCGAAACGCTGCGTATCCGAAGTGATTTATATACGATCCTAGGTAAGATACGCTATATTGATACTCATGGGCATATATGGTATGAGTATAAGCTAGTTAAACATAGTAATAACGCAGCATTTTGGCTTCGTTGGGATAAGAAGCGAGATGCGTACCAGTTTTCCAAGTTGTGTGGTAAAGCACAGCCCGTAGATATGAAACCCGTAGATAGTAGTTATAAGATGGTAACGGGCACTTGGGGTGAGGTGGACGTAGGGACTACAGATACTGCTAAATGTAAAGAGTATGAAAATGTTGAGGGTACTGCTACGTTTTCTGTTGAAGCATGGGCTTTTGAAACGGAGTATTCAAAAGGCTTTTACATTAATAAAGAATACGTATCTGTGGAACAGGATGTAGAGATAACCGACACTATTAAAGATAGAATGGATACGGTTAAGATAATGAGGTTCGTAGGACCTATCGTTTGGATTTTGGCAAATATACTAATTTTTATGCCAAGATTTGACATACAAATATTGAATGGTATGCATGATTTCCTTACCTGGCCTTATATAGTAGGTGGGAATATAATCATTGGTATCATTGTGGCTTTTGTCCTCTTTAAAAGATAGCATCTAGAAAATCAGGGACACGCTATACCAAAACAAAAGGTAGTAACACATATCAATGTTACTACCTTTTTAGTTTGCTTAGGATTTTGTTGTTATTAGTTAGCTTCAGCTAGTTGAAGTTGTTCGAGTTCTGCTTCTTTAGCATCTAATTCTTTTGCACCAAAGTGAGCCAGTACACAGAATGTAACACAAAGAATACATGCTACCAATAAGAGATAGAAACCTGCGTTCCACCCAAATTTGTCAGCTAATACACCGAATAGTGTTGTACCGAGGTTGGCACCTACAATGTAGCTCATGAAACCGCGAAGACCAACGGCTGAGCCTACAGCAAATGGAGGTACAATATCCATTGTTTGAACAGAGGCAAGGAATTGAGGAATGTAGATTAAACAACCCACAATAGCCGCAAAGAATGTAACCCATAAGAGGGATTCACTTTGCCAATAGCCGAAGATACAGAAGAATATAATGCTTACAGCGATAATTGCTGGTGGCATACGATAACCTTTAAAGAATTTATCGGAAATGTAACCCGCAAAAATAGTAGAAGGTATAGCAGCCCATTCAAAGAATAAGAATGCTACAGACATCTCTGCTTTGGAGAAACCTTTTACTTGTAATAGGTAAATTGGAAGCCAAGTAAGCATACCGAAACGAATCATGTAAACAAATGTATCTACTAATGATACATACCAAGCATTTTTGTTTTTCAATACATATTTTACAAAAATTTCTCGTGTATTCATATGAGGTGCCTCAGAGCTTCTATGTGCTTTATGAGCCGTATCCGCAATGATTTCGCTTGTAGGTGGTAAACCTTCACGCTCAGGGCTTTCTTTGATTAAGAAGAAAATAGCGATAGCTACAACTATGGCAATGATTGCAGGGATACCATAGCTACCTAATTGCCAATGATCTGTAGTTGTGAAATATAGTGCAGCCGTAACGATTGGCGCTACGATACCGCCACCAAGATTGTGTGAGATATTCCAAATTGCACCATAACGGCCGCGTTCTTGTTTTGGATACCATTTCGCTAGAGTAATGAAGGATGGGCCTACACCAAAACCTTGGAAGAAACCATTAAGAACTACTAGTACTAAGAAGAAGGCGAGGCTGTCGGCAAAGCTCATAAAAATGTTGATAATTGCACAGCAAATAAGACCGAAAGCCATAAATTTTGCAGGACTTGCTTTGTCTGCAAGACTACTCATAAAGCCTTTACTTAAACCGTAGGCGATAAGCATACCACTAGATAGCAAACCGATTTCTGTTTTGCTCATGTGGAGAATATCTGATAAGAAATGAGTTGATAAGGCAAAGTTGTTACGAACGATATAGTACGCCACATAACC
>OBUR01000364.1_pt1 | contig 12806 bp, 16 predicted proteins | sample 1475951 | NCBI WGS metagenome assembly OBUR01 (sample SAMEA2579957, study PRJEB22360) | human gut metagenome
AATGGAAAAATAAATTGCAATACTCCTGCTTACAAGCGTATTGAAGCATTTAAAGAAACTTGCCAAAGGAATAATCAGGATTTTAAAATTTATATGTCAGACATTAAAAGTTCTTTTGAGGAAAGCTATAATTCTCTTTATCAAATTTATTTAGATATTGAGAAAAATTATCCTTATGTAAAAAAAGGAGTATTTCTAAGTAATGATACACATGCAAATATCTTTCTAAATATTCTTATAAGAAATAAAAAAAGTATACCAGACGAATACGAACTAATAGGATTTGATAATTCTCCAATTTCTACTGAAGCAATAATTCCTATAACAACAATAGGTCAAAATATTGATAAAATATCTGACTATGCTATAAAGTCTCTATTAAGACAAATAAACCTTAAAAAAAATAATAAAATTGCACCTATTGAGCATATTATTGTACCAACTGAATTAATAGTTAGAGATACTACAAGTAAGTATTAAATTTTCCAATGAATATTAGTTTTTATTATTTGGCTCTGTTAAACTACCATGGGTAGAGGTAAAAAATATACTGAAGATTATAAAGAAATGATATCAGATTTATATAAATCTGATATGACAATTTCTGAAATAAGTAGTGAATATGGCATAGCAAAATCAACTATAAATGGTTGGGTAAAATCTAACAAAGAAATAAAAATATCTGAAGATGAAGTCATAACATTAAAAGAAGTAGCCAAACTAAAGAAAGAAATGGCTAGAATTAAAGAGGAAAATGAAATATTATAGTAAGAAAAAGCCGAAAGAAGGTTTAGAAAACCTTTTGAAGCGTGATTTTGCAACAACAAGCATAAATGAGAAATGGGTAGGAGATATAACTTATATAAAAACGCAAAAAGATGGTTGGTGCTACTTGGCTTCTGTACTTGATTTACACTCTAAGAAAATAGTGGGATACTCTTTCGGTAAAAATATGACAAATGATCTTGTTATAGCAGCACTAAAAAATGCTTATTATCTTCAAAATATAGGCAAAGATAATAAAATAATATTTCATAGTGATTTAGGCTCACAATATACAAGTAATTATATGAAAAATCTATGCAATGAATTTAATATAATACAATCCTTTAGTCAAAAAGGGTGTCCTTATGACAATGCATGTATAGAGTCATTTCATGCTGTTTTAAAGAAAGAAGAAGTTTATAGAAATACTTATGAAAAGTATGAAGATGCTAAAAAATCAATTTTTCAATATATGGAAAGTTTTTTACAATAGTAAAAGACTACATTAAGCTCTTGATTATAATACTCCTAATGAGGTAGAATTTAAGGCTTTGAATGCAGCTTAAGCAAGTTCGAATTTTTATGTCCAAGATATTGACACAAATCCAACCTTTCATATGACCTAAAATTTTTTAAAATCAGTATAACTTAATATATTTATATTATTGAAATAAAAAAGAAAGAGTAACCTATGAATTAGTTCTTCTTTTTTTTACTTAATAAATGTAATTACCTAATATTTCATAATAATAAGCTCATATAAACAACCTTAATACCAGCTTTTTTAGCAAAATTTCTTAATTTCTCAAAGAAGTCCTTATCAGAAAAGAATTTTGCGTATTTTTCTAAATTTATTTTACGCTTTTTACCCTTTATCTCAACTTCTTCAATGATTAGTTCCTTGTTCTCTTCACTCATACCAAACCCCTCCTTTGCAATATATAATACTCCTAATGTTATGTTTATTTCAACATATAATAGATAATATTTTCTTAGCTACTATTTCTTATATTTTTTCAAGAAACTTAGTAGATATAAGATTAAAATTTATTTATTGATCAACTGCTATTTCTTATATTTTTGCAAGAATCCTAGCAAATAGGAGGCTAAATTTAAAATGCTATTTCTTCTTAAAGTAAAGCTATTTTACAATATAATATTGAGATCTAAAATTATAATCCTTGTTTATTTATCCTAACTTTATTCTTCTATATAATATATTTCTAATTCTTATAATATAATTCTTCTGCCTAAACTCCTGTAACTTTCTTTAAAACCTATTCCTTTATATAATATAATTCCCAAGTTAAATAAATCTTATTAGACTTACTTTAGTTAGCAAGTCTCTAACTTTACACTACTTTCTTTATCTTTGATTTTGAAATAGCATAACATAATAGTCCAAATAGAGTTCCACCAATTGTCCAAGCAATTACTTGTCTTAATCCTACATTAATTGGCTCCCCTAAAATCCATGGCCAAAGATATGTCATTACAAAAAACATAAATATTCCCCATTGTATTGCTGATATTATACATTGTTTTTTTAATTTTTTAATTTCCATATTGTAAGTATAATCATCATAAACCTCTGTTTCATAAGCTTCACTTTTTTTCAGCTTATTTAAAATATAACATGAGTTCCCAAATTGAAGGGCCGCTAAGGCAAATGTTCCAAAGGTTAGACTATGATTAACTCCATCAAAAATAAGACTAATTACCATACAAATTATAAGTAAGTATGATAAGTATAAATTAGCCGTTGCAAGAGTTTCATAAATCACTCCTTGCTGATATTCATCTCTTTCATCTAAGTAACCTATATTGTGTTTTAGAAGTGTTTTTTCAAACTTATTCATCCTCTCGTTCCTCCTCATTAACCCAAAATAATGTGTTTAAATCAGTTCCTAAGGCCTTGGCAATCCTAATACATAAATCTAGGGATGGATTATATTTTTGATTTTCGATTAAATTTATGGTTTGTCTTGCAACTCCAACCTTTTTTGAAAGCTCTAACTGTGACATATTAGCTAGAGATCTATATTCCTTTATTTTATTCATCCCTTCACCTCAATTCTGTGTCATATATATATGACTTTAGTAAAATAATACCATTGAAAATTTTATATGTCAAATATATATGACACTTTAAGTTTAATGATATAATAAGATTGTATAAAAAATATTATGGTATAAATTTAATTTTTAAGAGGTGTATTATGGACAAGCGCTTTACCTTTAATGAGGATGCCATGAATTATGAGAAATGGAGACCTACCTATTGTGAGGAATTATTTCATGATATTATGGAATATTCAAAATTAGATATGCATAAAAAGACTTTGGAAATTGGAATTGGTACTGGAAAAGCCACTCTTCCCTTTCTTAAAACTGGATGTGACTTAAGAGCTATTGAACTTGGAGAAAATCTTGCAGAGTTTTCTAAAAATAAGTTTAAAGACTATAAAAACTTTAATATATTAAATGTTCCCTTTGAGGATTTTAAATGTGATGAAAATACCTTTGACCTTATCTATTCTGCAACTGCCTTTCATTGGATTGATGAAAATATAGGATACCCAAAAACATTTAAACTCCTAAAAACTGGTGGAACCTTAGCATTATTTTGGAATAAACCCTTTATAGGCCGTAAGGATGACTTATTGCACCAAAAAATTCAAAGTATATATGAAAGATATAAGCCCTCAAAGGCTAAACCTATAGAAAATGATGAAGAACATTATAAAGAACTTTTAGAAAAGTTAAAGAAATATGGATTTAAAGATGTTGAACTTAAACTATATCACAAAACTAGAATCTTTAATGCCTATGATTATATATCCCTATTAAATACCTATTCAGATCATAGAACCATGAACTTAGCTATAAAAGCAAGATTTGAAGAAGAAATTAAGGAAGCTATTTTAGAACATAATAATTTGCTAAAAGTATATGACACCATAGAGCTATATTTAGCTAGAAAATAAGTTCTAGGTTTATCTTTTTAAAATTTATTGAATAAAAAAGTTGATTTTAGTATAAATTAAAATCAACTTTAATTTATATTAATCTCTAAGCCAGATTAACATATCTAAAACTTTAAAGTTTAAATGCAATTACAAAAAAACATATTGCTACTACAAATGATAATGGTGTCATAGATAATCTAATATTACATTTCTTATCTAAATATAACCAGTAATTATTTATAAGTTAATCTAAAGTTTGATCTCAATTGTAATTATGATAAAATAATCTTCGAGGTGAGAAAAACATTATGAAAAAAACAGTAAAAGTAGTTGGTGCTATAATTGAAAATGAAAAGAAAGAAATTCTTTGTGCCTTAAGATCAAAGGATATGACTCTTCCTAAGCAATGGGAATTCCCAGGTGGAAAGATTGAGGAAGGGGAAACTGTAGGACAAGCAATAGTTAGGGAAATTAAAGAAGAATTAGATTGTGATATAGAATACATATCTACATTTAATGATAATACTCATGAATATGAGAAAGTTATAGTTAACTTAATAACACTAAGATGTAAACTTGTTAATGGAACTCCAAAGGCCAGTGAACATGCGAAACTTATATGGCTTCCAGTAGATTACCTTGAAACTCTTTCATGGGCTCCTGCTGATGTTCCAGCTGTAAAGCAATTAGTAAGTGAAAAGTAAAAAAACAGGAGAAATCTCCTGTTTTTTATATCTATAATATGGACTCATCTATTATTCCTCCAAAATAACTAAACTGCTCGTCTAATTTTAAATTTCTATTTAGTCTTTCATTAATTCTTATATATTTTAAAACGTTATGATTGAAATCGTACCATTTTTCTTCATTTAATATGTATTTCTTTTCACTGTCTATTGCTATTTTTGCAAACTTATTATGAAAATCCTTAAATAAAAGGAAAGTTAAATGTATATTAGGATATTTATAAAATTCTCTTGCAATCTCTAAAACATCATCTTCAATTTCTAAGGTATCCATAAAAGTTACATTTGGTGCTGTAATTACTAATAAATCAATATCGCTTCTATCTTTAATCCATGCTTCTGTTCTAAAACTTCCAAATTCAACTACACAAATTATACTTTTTAACTTTTTTAGTTTTTCTAAGAAATCAGCTTCTGTCATATTAATCACCTCATTTTATTCCTAATCTTATTATATCCTAATACTTTCACTTTTAAAACTTATTAAAAGTCTGCTAAATTTAAATCCTGTAGTATAAAATTTAATGAAAGTTAAATGTATATTAAGATATTTAAGAAATTTCAAAAGAATTTCTTAAGTGTTCCATAAAACCCTTAAGTGTTTCATTAAATTCCTAAGCTTATCCTTTGGTATTGTTGAAAGAGAAACAAAAGTTTAATATAATGTTCTTAATGAACCAAGGGATGGGAGGAAGGACCATGAACAAAGAGGAACAGGTTATAAGTGGTTTTAGAGACTTGTTTAACAAGCTGGCTTGGCTTAATAAGTCTAAGATGGAAAAGTGTCTTAAGGGGTATAAGCCTTCTGAAATACATTTTATTGAATATATTGCTAAGAATGTAGATTGTAATGTAACAAAACTTGCAGAGTCCTTTTATATGACTAGGGGTGCCATAAGCAAGTTAAGTAAGAAACTTATGGAAAAGGGCCTTATTGAAAGTTACCAAAAACAAGACAACAAAAAGGAAATCTATTTTAGACTTACTGAGCATGGAAAGGCAATTAATAAGATTCATGATGATCTCCATAAAGAGTTTCAAGAACGTGATAAAGCTGTCTTTGAGCAAATAACTGAGGAACAATTTGATTGTATGATTGACTTTGCGAAAAAATATAGTGATCATTTAGATGAAGAAATAAAGAAGATTGAGTTAAATATTAAGTCTGAATAATTTAAAATGAGTTTTACCTAAAGCAAACAAAAAACATATTAAAATAAATTTAAACAATAAAAATACAAGCAGTCCAACTCTATTGAGAAGGAACTGCTTTTTTGTTTTTGAAATTTTGTTGACAAAGAAACAAAATTAATTTATTATTGTTGACAAGGAAACAATAAAAATTTTGAAAGGAGATTTTAAATGACTAAATTTAAATCATATAATAAAGAAAGAAATAGAGAAACAGTGGATAAGAAGGCTTTCCTCTTTGGTCTTATGTCTGTATTTCTTTGTGGAATGGGCTTTAGTATTATATCCCCTGTTGTTCCATTTTTAGTGGAGCCTTATGTAAGCAATGCTGGTGAACAAGCTTTCTTCGTTACTCTACTAACCTCAGTTTATGCAGTTTGTGTATTTTTTGTAGCTCCTGGACTTGGGGCTTTAAGTGATAGATATGGACGTCGCCCCATACTTTTAATATGCCTTTTAGGTTCCTCAATTGGGTACTTAATCTTTGGTATAGGTGGCTCTATATGGGTACTATTTCTTGGACGTATAATAGATGGTGTAACAGGTGGGAGCATAAGCACAATTTTTGCATATTTTGCAGATATCACTCCTAAGGAAGAGAGAACTAAATACTTTGGATGGATAAGTGCAATTGCAGGTATAGGTGCTGCCATTGGCCCTACTCTAGGTGGAGTGCTTGCCAAGTTTGGCTATGCTGTTCCAATGTATTTTGGAGCAATAATAACCTTATTAAACTTTATTTATGGAATCTTATATATGCCTGAAAGTCTTCATGAAAATAATAGACTTAAGAAAATTACCCTTGTAAGACTTAATCCATTTACACAGCTTATGAGTGTACTTTCTATGAAAAACTTAAAAAGACTACTTATTTCAGCCTTCTTAATTTGGATACCTAATGGATCTTTACAATCAATCTTTTCACTATTTACAATGGACACTTTCAATTGGACACCTACATTAATTGGACTTATGTTTTCAATTATGGGTATTCAAGATATTATTTCACAGGGCCTAATAATGCCAAAGCTTTTAATGAAACTTAGTGATGTAAAGATAGCAATTCTTGGAATGGTCTCTGAAATTATAGGATATGCTCTTATTGCAGCATCAGCTATTTTCACATTCTATCCTTTTTTCATAGTTGGAATGTTTATATTTGGTTTTGGAGATTCAATTTTTGGCCCTTCATTTAATGGAATGCTCTCTAAGTCTGCTGATTCTAGTGAACAAGGAAGGATTCAAGGAGGGAGCCAAGCTCTTCAATCTCTAGCAAGAATAATTGGCCCTATTTTAGGAGGGCAAATCTATGTATCTCTAGGTCATTCCTCCCCTGCTTTTATGGGAGTGATTCTAATAATATTAGCCATACCAATTTTGTATAAGAGTATTAGATAGATCTGTAGCATATTAATAATGGCTCAGAACTAAAGGACAAGTTCTGAACCACTATTTTTATATCCTAAGCCAATTCTATCTATTTTTATAAAAAAGACTTTAATATTTTCTAAATTTTTGATTATTATTCTTCAACTTTATACCAAAAGTTTTTTTAATATTACTCATAACAAAAATATCTTTTATGGGAATTCTAATAACCTTAATTATATTTAAGTTACTTCCCTTATAATCTGTTCTTTCAGTTTCTCCACTCTCTATCTTTAACATGTTAAACTGTGTAAAATCATCATAATAAAGAGAATATTGTCTTTTTACTGTGGTTGATTTAGGAAATATTCTAGTAAAATTATCTGGCTCATTAAGTTCCCCATTTATTAGTATAGCCTTGTCTGTCATTATAACCTCACCATTAGAATTTATATTAGTAAAGTAGAAAAACATTGTTTTTATAAAGTTGTAAATCAATACTAATATAGTTACTAAAAAACCTATTGCTATAAGCTTAATTATAACTGGCTTGGCAGTGTCAATAAATATATTTCCTTCTATAGCCTCTAGTATTATTGGCTCTAAAATAATTAAAGCATACACTATATACATTATATAAACATAATTCAATCCATTACCTAAACATTTTAATCTTTCCTTTGTTTCATTATTTATATATCTTCTCCACTCTTCATTAGTAAAAGACCATCTTATTATTTTTTCATTTTGTAAATTCTTTCTCACTCTAATAAACTTTAAAATATTTATACATATAATAACAAATGTAAAGATAATTATGCCTGAAAATAGCATTGTAATAAATATATTTCCTAATGCTCCATCTATTTGGGATATACTTTTCATTACTCCCATTGCTACAGCGAAAATTAAAATTGAAGTTATAATATATCTATAATATTTCATTTTACTTCTCCTTAATTAAATACCAGTAAATTACTTTTTAATATTATAGCATGGAAAATAAATGAAATATGTAAATCTTCTATTACTAAATCTTAGTTTAAATACAAATTAAGTTATAAAAATAGAAATGGTAACCGTCTTTCTAATAACACCAATGCCAAGTTTAGATGTAAATCAATTTATAAAAATATAGAGCTAAATTTATATAGTATTGGGAAATAATTGAAAAGCAGTGTGTAATTCGTTACAATAAAGGTATATAGAACATTTTGATAAGTATAATTTTTTAAGAAGGTGATTTTATGTTTGAGTTTATTATTATAGGAGCTGTAGGAATACTTTTCTCTATTTTTGGGTATTTGATAATGGTTAAGAAAAAAACAAGCTTAATACACGATTATCATCTAAGGGGAGTAAAGGACATTAAAAATTATTGCAGTTTTATGGGAGGATGTTTATTCCTTTTAGGCGTAGTATTTATAGGCTTTTCTATTTTAGGATTTACTGAAATTTTAACTTTTGCACAAATGCAACTTAGTATATTTATTCTTTGTATTTTAGATGTTGTAGCACTTTTAGTTATACAGGAAAAGTTTGCAGGGCATATCTTTTAAGAATATTACTTTATTTTATTTAGACAATTATTGTAATTATAATCTAAAAATTGTATATAATGAGAATATACTTTTTCATAATTGGAGGAATTTAATTGAAAAAATTAATTATAGATAGTTTACTTTTGTTTTTAATAGCTTTTCTTTTAGCAGCTATTGTTTGGTGGACTTTAGGCTTTAAATTTGTAACAGTAGCCTTAGTAGGATATGGTTTATTATTAGAGGCATTCTCCCTTTTTAGCAGTAAGAAAAGAAACCTAAGAAAAAATAATTCTTAAATTACTTTTTAACAATTAGATTTTTACAAATAACTTTAAATTATTAAGCTTTAGCAGAAAAGTGGATAAAGAATAATCTTGTCCTCTTTTCTGCTAAAGCTCTTTTAAATTTATTACACACAATCTAAATTGTCTATGTATAATGGAAGTGGTAGCCAGCTATTTAAAAAGTTTGGAATATCTTTGTTGAAGTTAAAGTAGGACTTTATTGGTGAAAATAGAAATTCCATTGCTTCTAAATCATTTAATTCAATATAAAATTCCTCTTCACTGATATTTAAAGCTTTCTTGTCTTTATAGATTTCTTCCCCACTGCTCTTTAAAGCTTCCTTGTCTTTATAGGTTTCCTCCCCACTACTATGGAAATATTCCCTTGCTTTATAGGTTTTCTCTTCAACTTTCTTTACTTCCACATTGTTTTTGTGGACTTTAATTTTTAAAATCCCATAGTTTATTATTTTTATGTTATATTCTCCATCTTCTAGATTTGAGTAAGTGGCTTTTAGTTTTAGCATTATTCTCACTATCTTTTCATAGTTAAATATTCTAAAATTATTATTTTTAGTAATTGAGTAGTTTTCACATATCTTTAAAAACTGTGATATTTTCTCTCTTTCATAGATTGGAACCCTTACATTTACTTCCCTATGATTAAAAGTTTTTATGTATGAAGCTATGACAAAGTTTAAATCATTGTTATCCTCTATAACTATTTCTTCAATAAACCCATTATTGGAGGAAATATATCCAATAAATTCGCCATTTTTAAACACAGAGTAAATTCTGCAATTCCATGATTTTAATATATCTAAGAATTCTTCTTTTTTTCTTTCTATTTTTACATTTTTCTTACAATGAAGTTTGTATGCCTTTTCTACTATATTAGGATCATTTTCATCTAATAAATGAATGCTTATTCCCTTATTAATTAATTCATCACGCTTATAGTTTATATTTACATGTAGAATATTAAAGTTTATATGTTGTCCACAAGGTTCATATCCAAAGTGTTCATACCTCTGTCTATACCCATTAAGAACACTCATATCCACATTCTTATTTTTCATCTCACAAATAGCTTTATTCATAAGTTCCTTCATATAGCCTTGTCCCTTTGAATAGGGATGAGCTGATACACTTCCAATTCCTACTACATTTACTTTTTCACCTAATAAGCTTAAGGTTAATGGAAAAGCCCCTACTACGCCCTTTATCCTGTTATCTACTTTTATTATATGATGGTACTTAATTTTATCCTTATTCTTATATAGTTTAGGCAATAAGACTGGAAAATCAGTGCTTTCACATGAATAACTAAATACATAATTTATAAAGTCAACTAACTCCTCATAATCCTTTTCATCTGCTTTTAAATACTCTTTCCCCATAACTCTCTCCCTTATTATTAAAAATCTAAGTATTTCTCTTAATCCTATGTTTAATTATAAAAATAGTCTATACCATGGTTATTATAAAAATCAATAATCTTATGAGTTAAGTTATAAAAAATAGATAGACCTTAAAATGTGATCTACCTATTTTTCTTTTATTTTTTAATTTATAATGTACTAAAACTATGAAGATAAATTAATATTAGTCTATTTCCCTACAACTTAAAACCCAGCAGTTAAGCAGTCTAACAGTTTGATATGTCTTTTTGATTTCATATTTGGTTCCATCAATCATGGCAATTACAGGTGAATTTCTTTTAATAAACTCAAAGGCCAAGCCATCTTTTCCACAGTATTTTGCAACTTCTAGGCAAATATCCTCATCTGTTTTAGGTTCAACATCCAAATCAATTAAAAAGCCTTTTTTAAACATAAATTCTAATCCCCCTTAATAAAGTTAATTTTTAAGTTTATTATATTGGATAAAGTAATTTTAAAATTAACTATTTTGCACCCTTTGAAAGTAGCTAGTACATGTGCTATTTTAAATTAGCTATTTTATTGTAAATTCAATTTCAAATTAGCTGTTTTACACTATTTAAAAGTAGCTATTTTCTATGCTATATAGTTATTATAAGTAGTTCACTACTCTTTTCATTAAGCATTTATGAATTCTGTTATATATACTATATAATTATTATCCATATTTTTCAATATTTTGAGAATTTTAAATAAAGTTTATGCTTTAATTTATTCTTTTGCCACTTAAAAAGGTAGAATCATTTTTAAAACCCACTACACTTTAAACTTTAAGTTAATAATTTACAACTTAAAACAGTAAAATCATTTTCAAAAATCCCCCACGCTTTATGCCTTAATTTACTGCCTTACAACTTAAAATCCAACGATTAAGGAACCTTCCATTTTCATATTTCTTTGTTATTTCATAATTATTATCCTTAATTTTAGCAATTACAGGTGAAGTTTTTTTAATAAAATCAAAAGGCAAATTATTCTTCCCACAATACCTTTCAACTTCTAAACAAATATCCTCATCAGTTTTTGGCATATCATCTAAATCAATAAAAAAACACTTTCTAGCCATAGTCTCTACTCCCCTAAAAATTTATTTTTGTCTTTTTTTCCCAAAAAGATTTTTCTTATAAAAAAATTTACTTCATTTATTCAAATATATATAAATATCCATAGATTTTATTCCTTCATATCCTATAATTTTCTGTAAAAGTATTTTTACTTGAAGGTGTTTTTTAACTTTAAAATATATTTGCTTTAAGAGATTTTTACTTGAAAGCATTTTTCCACTTGAAGATACTTTTTTGCCTTAGATATTTTGGGGCTTTCATAATTTTTTACACTTTATATTTTTTCTTAGGATTATTTTCCTTTTAAAGCATTATCCCCTTATAAAAGTTTTTACTTAGGTTAGCTTTTTCTTACTTTAGGGTTAACTTAGAGATAATTTTTGATTTATAGATTTTTCTTTGATAGATATTTTTTCACTTTATATTAAAAAGATTTGCAATAAGGTTTTTACTGCAAATCTTTTATGGATGTCAATTTAATTTATCTTTACTTATTTTGTAAACTTAATTTATCTTTACTTCTTTTATGGATTTAAGTTTAATTTATTCTTACTTCTTCATTGGTTTCCTTGTTTATTAGATATATTTTTACATTTTCCTTATTTACTTCCTTTGGATTATAGAAGATTTTTCCCATGTAGAACTGGTCATACTGGGAGTTTGCATTGTAGCTTGGGTCAATATTACTGTATCTTTTTATTACTTGTTCATAAAATCCAACCCATTTTTCTAAGTCATAAATTGCATTTATATTTTCCTCTTCAACTCTAAGGGCATATTTATTTTCTATTTCTTTGCCTTTTTCCTCACTTATATTTCCTACAAATATAGGTATACAGCTTCCAAAGTCAAAGTCTCCTATGCTTAAAACTTCAAAATCAATATCATCTAGTTTAAAAGTCTTTTTAATCTCCTTGTAATTTTTCTTATCTGGATAAACTACTCCATCAACTTTTATAGTTGTATCTACCCTTTTTTCCTCAAAGAGATTTTTACTACTTCCCTTTTCTCTAGCACTTACTAAAAAATCAAAATTATTAACATATTTATCATAGTCTTTTCTAGCTACAATTATTCCAACATTAACAATTCTCATCTTATTATTCTCTACTTTTCTTAAAATATCGTGGGCTGATACAAAATATGCTGTGTCTGGAAAGCTTGGACTACCTGTAATGTGAAAATCATCCTCTTCTATAGGAGAATTATCCTTTGTGGAAATAGTGTAATCAAAGAGAATGTAGTAATTTACTACCTTAGGCTTCTTTATTTCTATATTATAATTATCAAATTCTGTATTGTAAGGAAATTGTGCCTCCACCACTTTTGGCTCTTCATTGATTTTTATCTCTAATCTCTTTACCAATACTTTAAGCCCTAAAAATATAAGAATTAAATTTAAAATTGTACCGAAAAAAATGATACTTAGAAAAAGT
>OBUR01000366.1_pt1 | contig 12779 bp, 11 predicted proteins | sample 1475951 | NCBI WGS metagenome assembly OBUR01 (sample SAMEA2579957, study PRJEB22360) | human gut metagenome
TATTTATATTAGTAAAACACTAAAAAAATTTAGATATTTATTACTTTTTTATTGCATTTTCGCTTTTTAAATTTATTTTAAACTAAAAATAAATTTATTTAACAAATAAATAATATATAAATAAAAATGGCTTGTACCAAAACTCACTATAAAACTTATAAATCTATTCCTTAAACTAATTAATATAAAACCTTCTATATTATTTTGAAATATAAAAAGTAATATATTATCTCTCTTTAAGAATCTATAAATTTTATTAAGGAGTAACTTTGGTACAAGCCTCTTAATAATTTAATATATATTTTTAATTATTATGGATATTTAGCTTAAGCATATTTAATATACTTTTCTTAAAAGCTAATTTTATATACTTTAATCAATACAATATACTTCTTCTAAAATTAAACTTTATACTCTTTAATTAGCTCTATAAAGCTCTAATTATAACATCGTATATTTACTCTAAAATTCATCATTTACTTTATCTATATCTTTAATAGTCTCATCTAATTCTTCATTGCTTTCCTCTAATTTTAATCTTCCATAGATAACTTTATTTACTACTAAAGCTATACCTATTCCCATTACTATAAAAGCTATTCTCATAGGTACTGAAACTCCTGGTTGGAATAAAATCATTGCAGCCCCTAAAGAACTCATGGTTATAAATATCATCTTTATTTTATATTCCTTGATGAATGTGTAAATATAACTTAGGATAAGTAAAACTATACTACTAAACTGTTGTGGTACAAGATAAACAAATATTAATACAAATATTGCTGATCCTATTAAAGTACCAAAAAATCTTTCCTTAACCCTAGTCTTAGTATCATCAAAATGTGGTTGAGTTATTGACATTGCAGTAATGCTTATCCACATTGATTTTTGAAAACCAAGTATGCTTCCAAGTAACATAGCTATAGATACAGCCAGTGCCATTCTTAGTGAAAAGTTAAATTGAAGGGTATTTTTATTCATAGTTTTTATCATTTCACTTATATTCATATGATCAGAGTCATCTTTTTTTCTATGACTGAAATAATAAACTAAAGCTATTAATGCTCCTCCAACAAATAATGCTATAAGTCTTCTTGGCAATTCACTCCATGTAATAGGAGTTCCTTCTATAAATACATAACAAAGTATAAAAGGCAAATATGCCTTTGTTTCCATAGCATTAGTAACTAAATATGACACTACAAATATGCTTATGAAATTGACTACAAATCCTAAAAATGGATTTATTGAAGCTATTTGACTTGAAACTCCCATAAGAACAAAGGATAATACTGTAGTTATAATAGCCTCATTTAATTTTAAACTTAAATGAACATCTACAAACATAAGCATTGCAGTTATGGCGCATACCCCTACAAGACTATTAGCACTTCCAAAGACAGCTCCATATAAAGTAACAAAGATAACTATACCAATTATCAAGATTAAATTACTTATAAGAATCTTAGGTTTTAGATTCTTTTTTATACTTTTTATCATTCTCTCTATTCCTCTTTTCCATCTAGTCATTTCTTCTGTCGAGCATTATACCACATTTAAAATTTTAGTGAAATAAGTTTTTTATATAAAAAAATAGAGTTCAAAGCATTTTTTTATTACTTTGAACCCTTATTCATTACTTTATTAATATCTCTAGTGCTTTAAGAAACTTCTTTAAAACTTCCCAAAATCTATTAGCTGTATTTAAATAAGTATAAACCTTACAAACAGTATGAAGAGAATATCTAGATGAGCTTTAGAATTTAAATTATTACGGAGAAGATATTACGTTAAAAAGCTGAGACTGTTCGAAGCGTAGCAAGTTTCGAAGCTTTAGTAATATCTTCGGAGTAATAATTATAAATTCTTAGCGAAATCTAGTAATTCTCGGAATATGTTTGTAAGGTTTATTATTTTGATATAACTCTTTAAATTACTTTTTCTTAAAGCTTATTATGGCTTTGAATAAATCACCATCTACTTCTATATGGAATTTTCCACCTTGAAGTTCAACAAAGCTCTTAACTATTGCAAGCCCTAATCCTGAACCCTCTGTATTACGAGATTTATCTCCTCTTACAAACCTATCTGAAATTTCATTAATATTAAAGGTTATTTCATCTGCTGAAATATTTTTTATGATAACATCAACATTTTCTCTTCCATCTTTAATGTCTATATACACCCTTGAATTAGGAAGAGCATATTTAACCACATTAATTATTAAATTTTCAAATACTCTGTAAGTTCTTTGTCCATCTAGTGGTAAGATTACTTTTTCCTCTGGCAATGAAAGTCTCATATCTAAACCAGCTTCATTTATTTTATCATCTAATTCTAAAACTACTTGCTTCATAAGATATGAAATATCCACATCCATTATATTTAAATTTATATTTCCAGTAGTAGCTTTACTTACTTCAAATAAATCTTCTATTAAATGTTTTAACCTTTGTGATTTTCTCTCTAAAGTTTCTAAGTAAGCTTTCCTTTTTTCTTCGTCTTCTTCTCCTTTTAATAGATCAACATAAGCAATTATTGATGTTAATGGAGTTTTTAAATCATGAGAAACATTTGATATAAGCTCTGTTTTCATTCTTTGACTTTTAACTTCTTCTTCAACGGCTGCCTTGAACCCCTTTTGGATATTATTTAATTCATCTCTCATTGGATTAAAGAAGCCACAATCCTCATCATCCTTAGAGTCTAAGTTTCCATTTGATATTTCCTTGGTCTTTTCTAAAATTTTGTTATAGTCCTTTTTCCACTTATCTATATATTTTCTACCAAAGTAGAATAAAATTCCTGAATATATTACTACTCCAAATATTCCAAAGAACCAAACTGAACAAAGGATTGATACAATGACAAAGTTTATTCCTAAAATTATTAAAAGAACCTTATCACTATTCTTATTTAAATCTATTCCTTTAATATAGTTTATGAATTTTCTTAAGATAAAAAATATAACGTCTTTTACTTTATAAACTAATAAATGCTTTCTTATATAATTTTTAAATCCAATATTAAATATATATTTTACATAGATTACTTCAAAGAATACAAAGCCATATATGACCATCCAATAAAGCACATTAATTATATTAGTAACTATATCTAAATGTGGTAAGCTAGTCATTTTTAGAGCTTCACTTAATCCTCCTTGAAGTGTTGGAATTATTATAAGTCTTCCACTTTCAATTGTGAATGCTAGCATAATTGAAGCTATTATAAAGTTAATCTCAAAAGGAATCTTTAAAAACTTATTAAAACCTAAAACCTCTCTTGTATATTTAAATGGAATAAGTAAGGCAAGTAAACAAGTGAATATTATTCCAATCATAATGAAAGGAGCGCTAGCACTCCCAAGTGCCATAATCTTATTATTCATTTCACTATAATATAAGTTATCTTGATATTCTAAAGTTTTTGGTACTGCATACACATAAGTCATATTCTCTATGGGTTTTGCTTCATACTCATTGTGATATGCAAAATACTGTGAATCCATATCTAATAATAGATTGCTTACCCTTGGGCTATCCTCACCATAAATTTTTTCTAAAGAAACCTTGCCTCTGTTGTTATACTTAAGTACCATATAAAATCTATAATAATTTTCTAAATCACCATTTTCAATATATGAACCCTTTGCTAAGGCTTCAAGCAACCAATTTTGATCTCCTTTGCTTTCATATACTGTATTCCCCTCTTCATCCATAGCATATACTCTTAAGTTTCCTAAAGAATGTACTTTATTTATAAGTTCTTTAATATGGGAATTTAACTCTCTCTTATCTTCATTTAAGTTATATTCTGGACTCTCTTCACTATTAGATATATTTTCCCTTTTTAAAGTGAATAAATCCTCTATAGGATTTAGTTCTTTGTCATTTTCCTCAGCTTTTTTCTCTAAATAATCATAGTAAATTCCATAGTTTGTATTTATTATTTTTTCTCTAAAATTATAATTATCAAGTAAACTATAACTTGTAATATAGCTTGGAGCATTTTTCTTTATTATAGGATATGATAATAATAAACATATAGATATAATTCCTATTAATATTAAGGTTATTATTGTAAAAACCCACTTTGTTTTATTAGTTCTATTTTCCTTATTAACTTGTAAGTTTTCCTTATTGCTTTTCGATTTTATAGCCAACTCCCCACACCACCTTTAAATATTTTGGATTTTTTGGATCTATCTCTATTTTTTCTCTTATATTTCTTACATGGACCATTACAGTGTCTGTGTTTACTGCATTTTCATTCCATACTCTTTCATATATTTCTTCTGCTGAAAAAACTCTTCCTGGACTCTTAATAAGTAATTGAAGTATTTTAAATTCTATAGGAGTTACTTTTACTACATCTCCATCTAATATTACTTCTTTTCTATCACTATTAACCTCTAATCCACCTATGGAATAAGAATTTGTTTTCTTCTCATCCTTTTTCACCATGTTTAAGTATTTAGAATATCTTCTTAATTGAGAATTAACTCTTGCAAGAAGTTCTAATGGATTAAATGGTTTTGTCACATAATCATCAGCTCCAATATTAAGTCCTAAAATTTTATCCATATCCTCTGATTTTGCTGATAACATTATTATAGGAAAGTCATAACTTTCTCTAATTTTCATTACCATTGTAGCTCCATCCATTTTAGGCATCATTATGTCAACAACAGCTAAATGAACCTCTTCCTTTTCAACTATTTCTAATCCTTCTAAACCATTACTTCCTTTAAATACATTGTATCCTTGATTTTTTAGATATATTTCAATAGCCTCTGCTATTTCCTTTTCGTCTTCAACAACTAAAACATTATACTTTTCCATCTCTTTATTACTCCCTTTTTTATTACTATATTTTTATTAGATGCATATAAATATCTAGCTTAACTTTATCTCTGTGCTTTTTAAATTTTAATCTTAATTTAATTAGTATTGATTTTAACACTTTGATAAGCACTACATAATTTCATAAATTTAAACTAGAATTTTTCTTTAACATTATAATTTATCCAATAATTTCAATATAATAATATCATAGAAAGCTTTTTCACTGTTAGAAACATAGCCTTTCCTTAACTATTTCCTTGTATTCTTTAAAGTTTGTTAATACCTCATTGTCTATATTTCCAAAAACATCTGCTGAAAACTGTATTTTTGTAAAAGGAAGTGGTATGCCATAGTTGTCAATTTTATTTTTTAATTTTAACTTCTTTGAATGCCTAACCTTTATTCCAACAAAAGGTTTATTTGAATCTTTTGCTAAGGAAAAGGCTATTTTCTTTGGCTCATGTAATGGTCCTATAGGTCCATCTAAAGCTAAAGCAACTAAGGAGTCCTCCTTGCTTTTTTCCCTTAATTCCTTAATAAATTCTTTCTTATTAACATCATCTGGCATCTTAAGAGCACTAGCTCCATAAGAATTAAGAATATATTCTATATACTCACCTCTAGAGTCATCTGTAACAACTACATTTACATCTAACTCTTGATTTTTTTTAACTTTATAATATCTATTTAATTTTTTTAATAGAAGATTCATAGAATAACTATTTTCCCTCCAAAAACCTAAAATACAATTATCCATAATCTCATCATCTATCTCATAAAAATTTTCAAAACTTACTGTACTTGTCTTTAGTACAAAGTTTAAATATCCATTGTAAACACGCTTAACTACTGCCTTCAATTTATTACTCCCCCCTCTCCTTTATCTTTATATATTTTCAATTTTATTTTTCAAAATAACACCTCCTTATTTCTATCCTAAAAATTTTAATAATTCCTCTCCCAAGAAATATCCTGATGATATTAAAACTGTATTCCATATAAAAATCCCTAAAGTTGCATAAGCACTATACTTAAGAAAATTTAATTTCAAAACTCCTGCTGGTATTGATATTACTGTCCTAGCCATTGGAATTAGTTTGCTTATTAAAATTCCTGTATAACCCTTTTCTCTCAAATAATCAATTTTGCTATTTACAAAGCTTTCGTGACTTGGAAATTTATTTAGATATTTTTGAAGAATTAATTCTCCTCCAAATCTTCCTATGCAATAAAGTATCCAACTTCCTATTAGACCTGCTATTACAGATACCAAAAGTGCTTTTATAAGACTCATTTCACTTCTTGAAACTAAAACGCCCACTGCTGGCATTATTATCCCTGCAGGAAGCCCTGGTAAATTCATATATTCTAAAAGAATAATCACAAATAAAAATAAAAGCCCATACTCTGCAAAATAGTTTGTTATAGTTCCAAAATCCATACCCCTTACCTTCCAATTTTTAAAATTTATTTAATCTATATTTTTATTAATTTTTGATTTTAACTTCCCCTCCTAATCTAACTTAATTTTCAAGGGAATTTCTATTATCTAAATTGTTAATTACTTTCTTCTCATTTGCTACACTCTTATAATAAACTTTAAAAATAAAGAAACTCCTCAGATAAATCTAAAGATTTTCTAAAGAGTTTCTTAATATTTTTTTGATTTTAGTTAGTAATCTTAAAAGGACTTATTTTTAACTTCTAAAATTTTAGGTAAACTGATTTTTATATACTTTTTTATTATTAATAAATCTCCCTTAGTTCTTCCTCTATTTTATTAAAAATTACATTTAATAAATTTTTATCTACATTAATATGTTTTGACGTAATTCCCCAATTTGAGTAATTTATAAATAATATAAGACATCTTATCTTGCTTAAAATTATGCTCTGTTTATCTACTAAGTCTTTAAGTTCTAAATTTTCAGCGATTAATTTATTTTCCATTAACTTAGACTCAATAAGATTACAATCTAATAGAAGTTTAACTGTATTCTCATTATATTTCTCTTCATATAATATGCTTTTTAACTCATAAAGAAGTTTATTTGTTAATTCTAAATACCTTTCCTTTAAATCATATATAGAATTTTTTATGCTCTGTGGGAAAATAAGCTTATTAATTCCTAAAGCTATTACTATCCCTATTATTACAAATAAAAATCTATAAAAAGCTAAGTATCCAACTGTACTTCTAGATAATCCAAAGCTTAGAGCCATAAGTGCTGTGCATACAACCTTTTTCTCATAATCCTTTTGGACAAAGTAAAGAAACATTAATATTAATAAAAGTAATTCTAAAGGAATAATATGTGGGAAAAATGTAAATATTGAAATATAGATTATCACTCCTATTATTGTCCCTTTGAATCTTTTTATTGCTTTTGTTAAAGTTTCTTCTTCATATGGCTGTATAACCACATAAACGCTGGTAACAATCCATCTTCCCTGATGTATTTTAAATAAATCTACTATAAACATTATTAGGGAAACTGCTATGGCTAGTTTTAAAGAATAGGCTACCCTTAAATCTTTCACTTTTAAAGAACTATTTCCTATTAGTAGTTCCTTAAGATTAAATTTTACTTTAATTCTCTTCCTTGATTTCTTCCTCCTATATTCATATAAATTATTTATATTTTTCTCTAAAAGTCTTATAAGTTCAGTGCATTCCCCTAAAAAGGTATATTCTTTCTTAGTCCAATTATTTGTGGTAGAAGACTTATTTAAACCATCCTTTTCCTCATTAATACAATCCACTTTTCTTTCTAAAAATAAAGTTATGTTTTCCAAATCATGATTTAATCTATTTAAATAGTCTATTATGTCTTTAGATTTATTATTAATTTTACCAACTTTATTGATTATTGAATTTATTCTTTCTAATATAAGTACAATATTAAAATAAATATCATCCTTATGATTTTCTATAAACTTATTGTTATTTCTTCCTTCAATCAAAATTAATAATTTTCTTAATTCGCTATCTATATAGATATTTTCCTTTTCCCTATAGCTTTCATTATAGACCTTATTATTATATTATTTGAATTCTTTTTAAAGTTTCTTCTATTAAATAATATGTGAATTCCAATAATAATGAAAACACCTACTCCCATAGCCACTAACCTTCTTGGCAACTCATCTAAACTTATAGGATATTCCAACATATACACATATAACAATAGGAATATATAAGAAATAACATTTTTAAATTCCGTTGTATATATAAATGATACTGTAAAAAGTATTAAAAAGTTTATTATTAATCCAGCAAATGGATTTATGGCAGATATATAAGCACTTATGGCTAAAAATAAGTTTAATATTAGAAATATCATAGACTTATAAATTGGATATGAAGTTAAATCTAATCTTAGAAAAGCATAGGACGCCATTGCTATTATTAATCCTATAATAGTGTTTTCCACTCCAAATATTGTTTTGTATAATCCCATTAATACTACAGATAAAACTGCAAATATTAAAGGTAGTTTAAATCTTTTTATATTCATTTGTTTAATTATCATTGTAATTTTCACTCTTCTTATCTTTAATTAATAAAATTTATAATAATAAGTATTATAAAGTCTAGTATAATACTAGAGTAAAGACTTTTTTAGAAAGGGAGCGATTATTTTAATGGATAAATATTTTTCAATTGGTGAAGTTTCAAAAATTACTGGTTTGTCCATAGATAGACTAAGAAACTATGACAAGATAGGATTATTAAAGCCTTCTTATATTGATCCTAAAAGTGGATATAGATATTATTCAGAAAATAAATTTAGAAAATTAAGGATTATAAAATATCTTAGAAAAATTGGTACTCCCTTAAAAGAAATTGATTTAATACTAAATAAAAATATAGATTCTCAGGAATTTGCGAAGTTTCTTGAACTTAAAATAAGGGATATTGAAAAGGAAATTGAAAGTTTAAATATGATAAAAGAAGATATAAGTGAAATTAAACATACCTTTGAATGTAACTTTAAATTAAGCAATATAAATTATATTCATAAAAAGTATATTGATGAAAGATATGTAGTAAAGAAAAGCCTAAATAAAAATATAAATTTTGTTGTTTCCCATAGAGAACAAGTATTTTCAAAGTTTAAATCAGAAATAAATACTTTAGAACCTCCTCGTTCTCTAGAAAAAGGGCTCTATTTACATAGCTTAGAAGACCTAGAAAATAATAATACAGAGGTGTATATGCTTCTAAAAGATTATGAAAATATACATAATTTCATTATACCTAGTGGTAACTATTTATGTCTTTCATATAAAGAAAATGAACGTGATAAAGCTATTTTTAAATTAAAATCCTATATTGAAGAAAATAATATTAAAGTTAAAGGTCCAATTTTAAATTTAGTCCTAACAACACTTCCAAAAGAAGAATTTCAATTTCAAATTCTAATTTAAAAGAATAAGAATATTTTATAAAAAAAGGGCGTGTATCAAAATAACTTTTTTAAAACTTACAAACATATTCCGAGAATTACTAGATTTCGCTAAGAATTTATAATCATTACTTCGAAAATATCACTAAAGCTTCGAAACTTAAGTGAAAGTCCAAATTTTCAATTTGGATTCTTGAACTTATGCAATCGAACTTTGTGAGATTGTATTCCTAAGAAATTAACAGTCTCAGCTTTTTAACGTGATATTTTCTACGTAATAATTTAAATTCTAAAGCTCATCTAGATATTCTCTTCATACTGTTTGTAAGTTTTATTATATTTTGATACAGCCCCTTTCATATAATTCAATAGGTAAATCATCTGGATCACTAAAGAAAGTAAATTTACGTCCTGTAAATTCATCTATTCTTATTTCTTCCACTTTAATACCTTTATCCTTAAGTTCTCTAACCTGCTTCTCAATATTTTCAACCTCAAAGGCAATATGTCTAAGTCCACAGGCCTCTGGATAGCTTGGTCTTTTAGGCGGATTTTTAAATGAAAATAATTCTATTTGTGAATCCCCTATTTCCAAATCAAGCTTATAGGAATCCCTTTCCTCTCTATAAACTTCTCTTATAATTTTTAAACCTAATAAGTTTACATAAAAATCTTTTGATTTTTTATAATCTGAAGCAATAATTGCCACATGATGTATCTTCTTTAAATTCATTTATTTCCCCCCTAAATTCCATGAATAATTAAGATATTTTTTCATAATACCCTAACAAATTCTTCTCCAAGCTAAAATTTAAAATAAGGCTAATTTAACTTAGAATCAATATTAATGAGTTCCGTGAACTATTTTAAAGCCCTCTTTTTCTAAAATTCTCTCATGTTTTTTTAAATCATCACATTTAGATTCTATGCAGTGAGATATATGTATTGTTTCTACGCCATTCTTTTTTAATTGCTTTACTTTATGTGTCCAATTTTCTCCTTCAACTAGGGTATCTTTGCAACCAGCGCAATAAAAGAAACTAGCTAAATCTTCTTTATTTTCTCCATAAATACTAAACGCAGCTGTTGAATTATTATATGCCTTAAAGCATCCTGATGCAGCACATTTTCCTATTACTTTTCTGCATGCCATTATTGCTATACTCATTAAAACCATTCCTTCCATCTATTTATACAAAAGAAATTATATCATAAATTATATATAAAGAATTAAAAAAAGCAACAAAGTCTAAGCCTTGTTGCCCATATATTATGAAATTTAAAGTGGTCAATGTAATTATATTTATTTTATATTAAATATATCTAATTTTTTGAAACTCTTTTTTATTTCCTAATAACTACATTGCTTTTTTGAATATAGCTATTACTTCTTCTAAGTTTCCTTTTCTTGGATTTGTTAATGAACAAGCATCATTTAAAGCATTAGTAGCTAAAGTTTCAAAATCACTTTCTTTTACTCCTAATACTCCAAGTCCCTCTGGAATTCCTATAGTTTGTGATAATGATTTTATCATATCTATGCAAAGATCTGCTCCTTGCTCATCAGTTAATCCTTCTATGTTTCCACCCATTATTTTAGCAATTTTAGCTAATCTTGAAGCACTTGTAGCTTTGTTATATTCTTGAACATGAGGTAATAATATTGCATTACATACTCCATGAGGTAAGTTGTAGAATCCACCTAATTGGTGAGCCATAGCGTGAACATATCCTAAGCTAGCATTATTAAATGCCATTCCTGCTAAGTATTCAGCATAAGCCATCATATCTCTAGCTTCCACATCTTGTCCATTTTCAACAGCATTCACTAAATAATTGCTTATAAGTTCTATAGCTTTCTCTGCACAAGCATCTGTTATTGGTGTAGCAGAAGTTGAAACATAAGCCTCTATAGCGTGTGTTAAGGCATCCATACCAGTAGCCGCTGTTAATGATTTTGGCATAGCAAGCATTAACATAGGGTCATTAACTGCTATTATTGGTGTTAAATGTTTGTCTACTAAAGCCATTTTTATATGTCTTTCTTCATCAGTTATAATAGCGAATAAAGTCATCTCACTACCAGTACCAGCAGTTGTATTTATACCTACCATTGGTAATTGAGGTTTCTTAGATTTATCTACTCCCTCATAGTCTTTTATTTCTCCACCATTAGTAGCTAATAAAGCTATTCCTTTAGCACAGTCATGAGCTGAGCCTCCACCTAATGAAATAACAAAATCACATTCTTTTTCTTTTAATAATGCTAAACCATCATTAACATTTTTAACTGTTGGATTTGGTTTAGTTTCATCATATATTGCATATTCTATATTCTTATTATCTAAAACATCTGTTACTTTTTTAACTATTCCTATTTGTCCTAAAACTTTATCTGTTACTATTAAAGCTTTTTTAAATCCTAATTCTCCAACTTGATCACCAGCGTCTTTTAAGCAATCTGCTCCCATTAAACTTATAGCTGGCATAAAAAATTTATAACTCATATATTTCTCCTCCAAGTCTTTCTCTCAAGTATATTCTCAATATTTGCTTTCACTTTATAATTTAATTTTAATTTATCGTTAAAAATTTAACTAATCCATTTTTTTTAAAAAGATCTCATTTTTAATCGACAGAAATTGACAATACTATAATAAGCTTTTATATTATTTATTATGAGGTGAGGATTTTATGGACAGATTTGATAGACAACTTGAATTGGCAGATGGTATAGAAACTGAATATTTAAGAATTCTATATTACACCTTTGAGAAGAATTACAAAGATACATATAAGTCTTATGAATATAAAAGACTATGCACTATAGTTGATGGAGAAAAAAATGTAAGAATTAATAATGGTGAGAATATCATATATGATTCATCTAAATATATGCTTCTTCCACCAAACTCAAGCGTGGAAATGAAAATTGAAAAACCTACTAAAGCCTTAGTTTTAGAATTAAATGAAGATTTAATAAATACAGTTTCAGAAAAACTATCTTATGAATTAGATGTAGATTTAAATAAATCTATATTAGAAAAACCATTTTTTAATGAAAATAATGAATTAATAGAATTAACAACTAAAAGAATTGTAGAGACTGCTACTAAAGATACAAATAATAAAGAATTTTTACTTGATTTATATGCACAAGAAATAACTTATAGCCTATTAAATACTAAGGGAGCTAAAGATATTATTTCTAGTGATTTTAATAATCCAATAAATCGTTCTATTCAGATAATGAAAGGAAATCTTAAAAATAATATAACAGTTTCAGAAATTGCTTATGACCTAAATATGTCTCTTCCAAGCTTTTCTTCAAAATTTAAAAAAGCTATGGGAATGACTCCTAATGATTACCTTGCAAGCTTAAAACTTAATGAGGCTGCAAGACTTCTTAAGTTTTCATCAGTTACAGAGGTAGCTTATGATTTAGGATATGAAAATATTTCTCACTTTTTGAACTACTCGGCATTGAAATGCCAAGATTCTTGGGCAACACACCTAACGGTGT
>OBUR01000367.1_pt1 | contig 12767 bp, 8 predicted proteins | sample 1475951 | NCBI WGS metagenome assembly OBUR01 (sample SAMEA2579957, study PRJEB22360) | human gut metagenome
ACAACAATATGTATCTGAATTAATTTCTTCTGAGTTCTTAGAATATAAAACTCAAGATGATGATAAAGAAATCATAGTACTTACGGAAAAAGGAGATAAGGTACTATTCTTCTTTAAAGATAGAATATCTCCAAACAAATTAAAGCTTATAGATGAATATGTACGCAAGCATGTTGAAAAAATAAAAAAAGAATTAAGTATATCTGCTGATTATACTGTTGGAGAAGACAGTTCTTTCATAGTAAATCTTAAAGCAATAGAAAATAATACTATTCTAATTGATTTAAATGTAAGCGTTCCTTCCAAAACTGAAGCAAAATCTATTTGCAATAAATGGGAAAACAATTCTTCCGATATATATAACAAAATAATTCATGCTCTTATAGAAGATTAATAATCCTGCTATTATTATTAGCAAAAATCGTTATAAAATTTATATAATTTAGGGGGAAAACATAATTGTTTAAAAAACATAATTTTCACTTTAATTGGCTCCCACTAATATTGATATCAACAGTTTCAATCATGTTAATTTTTAATATTAGGAGCATTTTAAGTGAAGGTATTAGACCATTTTTATCAGTTTTAACACCATTTTTTTGGGCTTTTGGTATAGCTTATTTGATAAATCCTCTCATGATGCTTATAGAAAAGAAGTTTAAACTTAAGAGAGCTTTTTCATTAATGATAAGCTATATTTTAGTTATAATATGTGTTTACATATTAATTGCAATTATTGTTCCTACAATATTTGATAGTTTGTCAGAATTATTTAGTAATCTTAGTGAATATGCATCCTCTGCTGAAAGTTGGATTAATAACACCTTAGCAAGTATGAATGTTCCTTTAGATTTAAATCACTTAAATACTTCTGCTACGGAATTTATTTCTAAGACATCAACCTTACTATCTAATATAGTAGGTAGCTTGTTAACTCAAACTATAAAAATAACTTCATCTGTTGTTAAATTTGTATTTGGATTTATTATTTCCATATACATGTTAATGGATAAGGAAACTTTAATTGAAGGTTGTAAAAAAATTATAATTGCAGTTATGCCATCTGAAAAATCTTCAGAACTTTTTATTAGTTTCATGGCAGAAGCTCATAATATCTTTAGTAGATTTATAATAGGTAAAATTATAGATTCACTTATAATAGGAGTGCTTTGTTACATAGGTTTATTATTAATGGGTACTCAGTATGCGGTGCTTATTTCTTTCATAGTTGGATTAACAAATATGATTCCATATTTCGGTCCATTTATAGGAATGATTCCTGCATTTTTATTAACACTTATTGTTCAACCATCTATGGCAATATGGGTTCTTTTATTCATATTCATCCTTCAACAATTTGATGGTTGGTACTTAGGTCCAAAAATATTAGGAGATCAAGTAGGTGTTTCTCCACTATTTATAATATTCGCTGTTACAGTTGGTGGTGGAATATTTGGTGTTTTAGGAATGTTCTTAAGTGTTCCTATAATAGCCTTAATAAAAATATATACAGAAAAATTCATTGAATACAGATTAGAAAATAAAAAACAAAACTTTAGTGAATAATATAAAGGGGATATTTTATAATATCCTCTTTATTTTTTTATATTTATTATTTAACTAATTGTTAATAATTATTTAAATATGATGTTCTAAAATAAATATTATGTTATTATTAAATAATTAAGTTTTAGCTACTCATTAAAACGTTTAAACAAATCATAAAAAGGAGTACTTATGGATAAAAAGAAACACTTTAATTTTAGTAAAAAACAAAAAATAACTATATTTTCTTTATTAGCTATCCTTATATTAATCGCATCTGTAGTAGGCTTTTTTGTTTTTAGATTTTACAACCACTCCTACGAAGGAAATACGGATCCTGCTAAAGTTAATACTGTAGATGAAGATATTAAGTTTAAAGAGGTTCCAGGAATAACAAATATTCTTTTGCTTAGTAGCGATGCTAGACCTGGAGAAGATGTATCTAGATCAGATTCCATAATGATCTTAACAATAGATAATATCAATAAAAAGTTAAAAGTAACTTCTTTAATGAGAGATATGTTAGTAAAAATAGATGGTCACGGAGAAGAAAAGTTAAATCATGCCTTTGCTTATGGTGGTCCTACTAAAACAATTGAAACTATTCAAAATAATTTCGGAATAAAATTAAATAATTATGTAATCGTAGATTTTAATGCTTTTGTTAAGGTTATAGATGCTATAAACGGAATTGAAGTAACAGTTAAAGATTATGAACTTGATGAACTTAATAAATATATTTTAGATGGTGGCGGTTCTGAAGAAGATTTACTTCCTTCACCTGGAACTTATAATCTTAATGGTTATCAAGCCTTATCTTATGCTAGAATTAGAAAAGTTGGTAATGGTGAATATGAAAGAACTGAAAGACAGAGAGCTGTTCTTCAGATCGCTTTAGAAAAAGTTAAAGATATGTCAACAGTTAAACTCGTTTCCCTACTTAATGAATTATTCCCATATGTAAAAACTAATATTTCCTTAGGAAATGCTATGGATTATGGATTTACAGCTTTAAATGTAGGTAAAAAGTGTAACTTTGAAATAGAGCAATTTAGAGTTCCTCTAGATAGTATTTCAAAAGGTGGAATTATTAATAATAAAGGTTGGGTCTTTGTTATTGATAAGGTAGAAACATCAAAGGCTCTTCAAGAGTTCATATTTAATGACAATAAAAATTATGAGCCTGATACTAGTAATTTTGACTCTATAATAGAACAATACTTTAATGACTATGATATTAAAGATGATACTACTCACCCTGATTATGAATATGTACCTAGTATAAATACTAATGGAAATTTTGAAAAACCTAAAAATAATTCTGGCAATAGTAGTAATAATAATTCTAGTAATAAAGTAGAAAAACCTTCTAGCCAAGGAAATAGTGTAAATTCTTCTAATAAACCAAGTAGTGGAAGTACTTCTACTGGTAATAATTCTACAGAAAAACCTAATACTTCAGAAAAACCAAGTATTCCTCAAGAAACTCCAACAGAAAAACCATCTGAAAATAATGGCTCTAGTGGAAATGGAGAATCCTCTAATACGCAATCTAATAATGGAAATACTTCTTCTGAAAATAGTAATAATCAAAATAATACTGAAGGAAATTAATAAAGAGCTATATAGAACTAATAACTTAGATTCTATATAGCTTCTTCTTTGTTGTTATAAATATAATATTACAGAGAAAAAGTGACTTATGCTTCCTCCCATTACAAATAAATGCCAGATAGCATGATTGTATGGCATTCTATCTAAAACAAAAAATATACATCCTAAGGTATAAAACAATCCACCTATAAGAAGCCAAAAGACGGCCATATGAGGTACTCTTTGCCATACATCCTTAACTACAAAGATAACTGACCACCCCATAAAAATATATAATAGGGTTGATAGATTCTCAAACTTATTTATACAGATAAATTTAAATACTATTCCTAATATGGTCATTACCCAAATCATAATAAATATTGCCATAGCTTTTTTATTATCTCTTAAACATACTAATACATAGGGTGTATAAGTTCCTGCTATTAAAAGATAAATAGATGAATGGTCAATTATTCTTAAAAACCTCTTTACTTTTTTATTAGGAATACTATGATATAATGTTGATCCTAAATAAAGTAAAAATAAAGTTATTCCAAATATAGTGAAACTTATTATCTTATAAAAATCTCTACTTAAAGATGAGAAAACTATAAGTAAAACAGCTCCCACTATGGCTAATACCACTCCAATTCCGTGGGTTATGGCATTAGCAAATTCCTCTTCTCTAGTATAAAAATTTAATTCTTCACTCACAATTACCGTCCCCCTTCCTTTCTCATGTTATTATATGCATATTTTAAATTTATATTTGTAATTATACTATTTATGATTTATGATTAAACATGTTTAGAAAAATTATTTGAAAGGTGGTTTTTAATATGAATCATTCAGCTGAATATTTTATAAAATCATTAAATATGACAGCACATCCTGAAGGTGGATATTTTAAAGAATCCTTTATTTCACCTAGCAAACTTGCTCCAAATACTTTACATATAAATGAAGAGCGTTTACTTTGGACTAGCATATATTTCTTATTAAGAACTGGAGAAGTTTCAAATTTTCATAGATTAAAATCTGATGAAATGTGGTATTTCCATGCTGGAGAATCCTTAACAATTTATATGATAAGCCCTGATGGTGAACTTATAGAAAAACAACTAGGATTAAACATAGAAAAAGGAGAAACTCCTCAAATTTTAGTTCCTAAGGATTATATATTTGGTTCTGCTATGAATAATGAAGGCTTCTCCCTAGTTGGTTGTATGGTAGCACCTGGCTTTGATTTTAAAGACTTTGAACTATTTGAAAGAGAAGATTTGCTTGAAAAATATCCAAATTACAGAGAAGTAATAGAAAAATTAACTAGATAAAAAACTTTTATAAAAATAAAAAACTTACAAATTTACTTAAAGAATTACCCTATTTCTTTAAGAATTATTTGTAAGTTTTTTTATTAGCTTTTAATTTAATGTATTTTATTAATTAAATTTCACAATATGTTTTTTTTGATATTTCATCATAGTACTGAGCTTGTTTTTCTTTGCTAAATATTACTTCTAACACATCTCCAGCCTGAATTTTAATCTCCCCATTTGGTATAATTTCCTCTGCTCCTCTAAAAATAGTTATTATTAAACTACCATCAGGCCATTTCACATTTTTTATAAGTTTTCCATCTAATTCAGAACCAATCTTTACTTCAAAATCAAAAATTTCTTTTTTCTTTACACCAGTATTAAACTTAATATTCATTCTTTCTAATAATTTCTCTAATAAACTTTCATAAATAGGCTTATTATTAAGCATATCAGAAACTAAATATGCCACAGTAACTGTTATAGCCACTGGTAATAAGTGTTTAAAAGTTCCTGTCATCTCAGTTATAAGCATTAATCCAGTAATAGGAGCCTTAACTATTGATGCAAATTGTGCTGCCATAGCTAGCACTATAAAGTTAACTATTAAGGAATCACTTATTCCTAAATATTTATTTAAAAGTAATCCAAATATTGCTCCTACTAAAGCACCTATAGCTAATAAAGGAAAGAATATTCCTCCTGGCACTCCTGATGAATAACTAAAGAATGTAAATATAAATTTTATTACTAAAATTACTATTAAAAGTTTTATTGCAATATTATTTCCTATTACACTTTCAATTAAAGAGTCTCCTCCATCAATTGCTTCTGGAATTGTTAATTCCAAAATTCCAACCATAACAAAAGGTATTATTGTTTTAAATTGAATAGGAATTTTTTTTAAAGTCTTCACATAAAAATCCTGTGTTTTTAAAAGGCCTTTATTAAAAATCCATCCTGTTACTCCTAATATGGCTCCTAATATTAATAATGTCCAATAATATTGTATTGGCAATGAATTTGTAGGTGGTATTTTTATACAAAAATCATTTCCTAAAATAAGATTATCCACAAAAACTCCTGTAAGAGAAGCTGAAAGTGCAGCTAACATAACTGGCAGTGAAAAACTTCTATGTACTTCTTCAAGAGCAAATATAGCTCCTGATAAAGGGGCATTAAATATTACAGCAAGACCTGAACTTGCTCCCCCTGTTATTAATAATCTCTTTTCAAAGTCACTTCTTTTAAATATTTTAGCAAAGCCTTCTCCTATTGAAGCTCCAATTTGAACTGAAGGACCCTCTTTACCCAATGAAAGACCAGATGCCATACATATTATTCCACCAATAAACTTATCTCTAAATACTCTTAGCCAGTTTACACTTATTTTTCCACTTAACTCCCCTTCTACCTGTGGAATACCACTTCCACCTATCATAGGATTCTTTTTAACTATAAGGCCAACTATAAACCCTAAAAATATAAGAACTAAAAATAAAGGAATTATAAACTTTGGATTTTCTCTTGTATATGAATATACCTTGTTAAAGCCTTCCATTCCAAATCCTATTATGGTCTTATAAATCATTATTACAATTCCAACAATTATGCCCACTAATATTCCTTGTACTATTATTTTAAACTCTAAATTATTTAATCCACTTATCTCTTTATCCTTATCCATATTAATCACATCCATAATATTTTATGAATAAATTATATACCTTTTGTTAACAATAGTTCAAATTTTAATTTTCTCATTTATCCAGTTAAATACAATTTATCTACTTAACCCTAATACTTTATACTTCTTAAGGATGTATTCTCATTATTTCTTATGGCCTTTCTCATATCTCCAACCATATATAAAGAACCACAAATTAATAATAAATCATCCTCATTAGTAAGAGAATATGCCTTATTATAGGCCTCTTTATAATCCTTAAACTTAAAAACTTCTTTTACATATTTTTTAACTTTAATATATAAATCTTCAATATCCTCTGCTCTATCACTATGAGGTTCAACTATAACTACCTTATCTACTCCTCTAGTTATTTCTTCCACCATTTCATCTACTTGTTTATCACCTAGAACCCCTAATATTAATGTTATATTTTTAAAATTAAAATATTTATCTATACTATTTCTCAAATTTCTTATTCCATCAATATTGTGAGCTCCATCTATAACAACTAAGGGATTTTCATTTAATACTTCCATTCTTCCAATCCATCTTACTTTTTTAAACCCTTCCTTAATAGCTTCATTGCTTATATTTACTCCATTATTTCTTAATTTAATTAAGGTTTTTAATGCCACTAAGAAATTCTTTACTTGATGATCTCCAAGTAAACCTAAATCTATTTTTAAAATTTCATCTTCTAGTGAAACTTCTATTTTCTGAACATGTTTTTCTTTATCTATAATTATATTTCTTATGTCTTCAGTATCAACAACCTCTAAATTACAACCTAATTCATTGCATCTCTCTTTTATTACTTCTATGGCCTTTTCCTCTTGTGGATAAGATATTACAGGTACACCACTCTTTATTATTCCACACTTTTCCTTTGCAATTTCCTCTATGGTATTTCCTAAAATATTCATATGATCTAGACTTATTGAAGTAAGTACAACTACCTCAGGAAGGACCACATTAGTTGCATCTAATCTTCCCCCTAAGCCAACTTCTAAGACAGCATAATCAACTTTCTTTTTTGAAAAATAATAAAACATTAAAGCAGTTATTATTTCAAACTGAGTTGGACTTTCATAGCCAAGCTCCATAACTTTATCTATAGCCTTTTTAACATCTCCCATAAGAATTGCTAAATCATCTTTATCTATATTCTCCCCATTAATCTGTATTCTCTCTTCAAATTCCTCTAAATAAGGTGATGTGTACATTCCAACCTTAAAGCCAGCTTCCTTTAAAACTGAACTTATCATAGCAGTAGTTGACCCCTTGCCATTTGTTCCCCCAATATGTATAAACTTAGTATCCTTATGCGGATTCCCTAAAAACTCCAAAACCTTTTCTATTCTATCTAATCCTAAATTCATTCCAAACCTTGATGCAGTAACAATATACTCCATAGCTTCATCATAATTCATTATTCCTATAGCCCTCCTTAAAATATATAAAGAAAGTGTATCACAAAGTGCTTAAATAATAAAACTTATAAATAGTATGAAGAGAATATCTGTGTAAGCTTTAGAATTTAAGCAGTCATGGAGAGAACTTTGCGTTAAGAAGATTGAATGTCCGACGCGGAGCTAGTTTTCAATCTTTAGGAAAGTTCTCGGAATGACTGCTATAAATTCTTAGCGAAACACAGTAATTCTCGGAATATATTTATAAGTTTATTTAGCACTTTAGATACACTAAAGTTTTCTTGTTATATTATTGTAAAGCTTCTATTCTTTCTAGAACAGCCTCTAACATTTCTTTATATTTAACACCTTTTGCTCTTTCTTCATTAACAACAGCCTCTGGTGCTTTGCTTACAAATCTTTCATTAGAAAGTTTCTTCTCAACTCTTAAGATTTCTCCTTCAAGTTTAGTTTTCTCTTTATTTAATCTTTCTAACTCTTTTTCTCTATCAACTAAGTCAAGTAATGGTAAGAATAATTCTCCACCCTTAACAACTACTGATACTAAGTTATTATCTAAGTTATCCTTATTATCTAAGAACGTAACTTCTGATGCAGATGCAAGCTTTTCTAAGTAAGCTCCACCATTTATAAATGCATCTTTAGCCTCTTCTGAAGCGTAAGCCATAACCTTAGCTTTTCTTGAAGGTGGTACATTCATTTCAGCTCTTAAGTTTCTTAATGATCTTATAGCTTCCATTATGAATGTCATGTCCTTCTCAGCTTTTTCGTTATTTAAAACTTCATCATATGTTGGCCAAGTAGCTATTGTAATTGACTCAGTTTCTGTGCTTAAGTGAGTATATATTTCCTCAGTTATGAAAGGCATTACTGGGTGTAATAATTTTAATCCTGTATTTAATACAGTGTAAAGTACGTTAAATACTACTCCCTTAGCTTTTTCATCATCACCATATAATACTGGTTTAACTAATTCTATATAGTAATCACAGAACTCTGTCCATAAGAAATCATGTACTTTTTGAAGAGCTATTCCTAACTCATATTTTTCCATGTTTTCTGTAACTTCTTTGATTAATGAGTTCATTCTTGATAATATCCACTTATCTGCTAAGCTATACTCTTTGCAGTCTTTGTATTTATCCATAAGCTCTCTATCTAAGTTCATCATAACGAATCTTGAAGCATTCCAAATCTTATTAGCAAAGTTTCTTGCAGCTTCAACTCTTTCAGGAATGTATCTTATATCATTTCCTGGAGCATTTCCTGTTACTAACATGAATCTTAATGCATCAGCACCATATTCATCTATAACTTCTAATGGATCAACACCATTTCCTAAAGATTTACTCATTTTTCTTCCTTGAGCATCTCTTATGATACCGTGAATTAATACTGTATCAAATGGAGTTTCTCCCATGTTGTGGATACCTGAGAATATCATTCTAGCAACCCAGAAGAATATTATGTCGTATCCTGTAACTAATGTTGATGTTGGATAGAAGAACTCTAAATCATCAGTTCTATCTGGCCATCCTAAAGTTGAGAAAGGCCATAAAGCTGAACTAAACCAAGTATCTAGAACGTCTTTATCTTGTTCTATGTTCTCTGATCCACACTTACAGCACTTAGTTGGATCTTCTAATTCAACCATGATTTCTCCACAATCTTGGCAGTAGAATACTGGTATTCTGTGTCCCCACCATAATTGTCTTGAAATACACCAATCTTGAATGTTTTCCATCCAGTTGAAGTAAGTCTTTTCAAATCTTTCTGGAACGAATTTAGTTCCTTTGTTTCTAACAACCTCTATAGCAGGATCTGCTAATGATTGCATTTTTACATACCATTGTTTTGATATGATTGGCTCTACAACTGTACCACATCTATCATGAGTACCAACATTGTGAGTATGAGGTTTTATTTTAACTAATAATCCTAACTCTTCTAAGTCAGCAACCATTTGTTTTCTAGCCTCATATCTATCTAAGCCCTTATATTTTCCACCTAAGTGATTTATTACACCGCTATCATCCATAACTCTTATTTGTGGTAAGTTATGTCTCTTACCAACTTCAAAGTCATTAGGATCGTGAGCTGGAGTTATTTTAACTGCTCCTGTTCCAAATTCTACGTCAACATAGTCATCAGCGATTACAGGTATTTCTCTATCAGTTAAAGGTAATTTTAACATTTTACCTACTAAGTGAGCATATCTTTCATCACTTGGGTTAACTGCTACAGCACTATCTCCAAGTAAAGTTTCAGGTCTAGTTGTAGCTATTTCTAAGAATTCATCTGAACCAACTACTGGGTATTTAATGTGCCAGAAATTTCCTTCTTTTTCTTCATACTCTATCTCAGCATCTGATAAAGCAGTTTGACATTTAGGACACCAGTTAGTTATTCTGTTTCCTTGGTATATTAAACCTTCTTTATATAATTTAACGAATACGTGTCTTACTGCCTTACTTAAGTTTTCATCCATTGTGAAAGCTTCTCTTGTAAAGTCAGCTGAGCATCCCATTTTCTTAAGCTGCTCTCTTATTCTTTCTCTATATTCATCTGTCCATTCCCAAACTTTTTCTAAGAAAGCTTCTCTTCCCATTTCTTTCTTATAAAGACCTTCTTTTAAAAGTTCATTTTCAACTTTAACCTCAGTTGCTATACTAGCATGGTCTTGTCCTGGTAACCATAAAGTACAATATCCTTGCATTCTCTTAAATCTTATAAGCATATCTTGAAGTGTGTTATCAAGTGCATGACCTAAGTGTAATTTACCAGTTATATTTGGTGGTGGCATTATTATAGTGTAAGGTTTTTTACTCTTATCTATTACAGGAGTAAAATACTTCTTTTCTTGCCAATTGCTATAAAGTCTTTCTTCAAACTCTTTAGGATTATACGTTGTAGAAATATTCTTATTATCCATTAGACTTACCTCCTTAAAACTTAAACACAATTTTATGTATTTATATAAAACATTCCAAAAACTATCTTGAAATGCCTTTTAACAATTTTTTATTTATGGTGTATTTTAAATGAATATTTATTTTAGCTAACCATTTATATTTGTATTAGGGTTCTCTCTAAAAACAAAGAATGATTTAAAACTAAATTTATTTAAAAGTAATTTTAGGCAATAAAAAAAGCCCTCATCCATAAAAGGACGAAAACTCGCGGTACCACCTTTTTTCCCTCACAAAAAGGGCTCTCTAAAACTAACGACTGAAATTGCCGTCTTTGATTACTTTAATAATTTCACCAAAGAAACTCAAAAGCTACCTTCAAGATATCAAACTTAGAAATCTTACACCCAAGGATTTCCTCTCTTAAAGTTCTTCCTATCTTTACTCCTCTTTATCACTGTTTGTATCATCATTTAAATTATAGATATATCTTATACCATTATTTTAACCTATGTCAAGTAACTCTAATCAAATATGATATAAATTTATAATATTTTTAGTCTTTAAATATGATTCTATAATTTATGAATTAATCAAATTATATAATATTCTCAACCTATGAATATAATCCCAAAATAAGTTAATAATTAAAATAGATATTATTTAGGAGGTCAAAAATGAGTAACTTTTCTAAAGGTAATGAATTATACAATACTAGAAATTATTCTGATGCTATAAATTACTATAAAAAGGCTTTAGATAACGATGAGTGTAAATGCCACAGTTACTATAATGCTGGCGTTTGCTACATAAAACTAAAGCAATATGAAAAAGCTATTGAAATGATAACTAAAGCTTTAGAGCTATACCAAGACTCAAAATATTTTTTCAACTTAGCCTATTGTTATTCAATGATAAATAATAATTCTAAGGCTTTAAGATATTTTAACTTAGCTTGGGCATTAGATAATGCAGATATTGATTGTGAAAAAGCTATAAGTTTAATTTTATCAAAAATCTCAAAATAAAGCATAATACATATAGCCTACTTAACTCTCAATACCTATTCTAATTTATAATTAAAATTACATAAGCAAAATTTCATTAAAAGAAATATAGAAAAAATCTAATTCTCCCTAAAACCAAAATAAAACTTACAAATAGTATTAAAAGAAATTTCTCCAAAATATATTTGTAAGTTTTATTGTATTTCATATGAATTATTATCTTACCATTCACCAACTATTTTTCCATCTCTGTGTGATTCACTATTTTTCTTGCTATCAAAATAGTTTCCGGCTTTACCAAAGGTAGGATCAACAGTTATCCATTGATTTTTTTCTGGTAAATAAACCTCATTCCAAGAATGTGGTCCCCATTCCTTTCCATTGAATCCTTCTCCAGTTACAATTCTAACTTTAAGCCCCGCTTCTCTAGCCATAGCAACATAAAGACAGGAATAATCAAAGCATATTCCTTTTCTAGTTTCAAAGGCTTCAATAGCTCCAGACTTATACTCAGAAGTTTTCTCACTTATATTTTCAGCCTTATTATCATCATAATTAATATTTTCACTTATCCAAGTATATATTCTTTTAGCTTTTTCTCTACTACTTTTTACATTTTTAGTAAGTTCCTTAGCTTTTTTATTAATAGCTTCATTTGATTTTATACCTTGTTCTAAAGTTACACCATTATAAAGATTTATAACATTTCTATTACTTTCAACCACTTTTTCACTCTTTGTCTCTTTATTACTTTCAACTGTAGAATCTATGTTTTTGCTAATAACATCTTTATATTCATCATGAAAAGCTTCATATTCTTTATTTAAAGCAGCATAGTACTTATTACTATTTATAACATCATAAGCCTTTGAAGCTAAAGTCATGCCTTCCATTTTCTCTCCTAAGAAACCATTGCTTCCTAGAATAACTATGACTAAAGCAATTACTGCCATATAAAAAAGAGACTTTGGTATATTTATTATTAAAGCCGCAACTTTACCAAATCCCTTGCCCCTTCTAGACTCTGCTTTCTTTAACCATCTGAGTATTGGATTTATAATAATAAAACTAAATATTTTAAGTATAATTTTTACTATAAAATAAATTACAAGGGTAAGAGCTAATACTATGAATATTATTATAACCTGTGGTGAAATATTAAAGTTAGATATAATGTTATTGAATTCAACAACTACAATTGAAAACATCCTCTCTATTATATCTATCTTTTTTATAGCTATAAAACTTAAGTATAAAGCAAGAAAAAAGGA
>OBUR01000382.1_pt1 | contig 12301 bp, 10 predicted proteins | sample 1475951 | NCBI WGS metagenome assembly OBUR01 (sample SAMEA2579957, study PRJEB22360) | human gut metagenome
TAATTTTTATTTATGAAAAACATCAAAATTTTGGTTTAACATCTCCATTTATTAAATCAATAAAATCTTTAATATGCTTATTATTCTCTAAATTCATGGATATATCATATATAAGCCATCCAAAATCATTATTAGACAATAACAACTCTATTCTTTCACGCTCCACTTTCCAATAATACTCTAAATTACAAAAAGCTCTTAACAGGGTTATTTCATTATCAGTGTAACCCCCTCTTCCATCCCAAAGGCCAACAATCTCCTTACAGGCTTTCATGTTAGCATAAACATCCTCATTCCTTTCTTCTCCACTAGAATTTAAGGTTGCATATGCAAATTTACTAATATTGTACTTAAGTTGTTCCTCTAATCTTTTTTCATATAAATATACCTTTGTACTTTTATAAATACCAAAGAACATACTTGCTATTAATAATACTGATAAAACAACTACTTTATTTTTCTTTAAATACTCCCTTAATTTTTTAATAGTCATTGACTCTCCCCCTTATTTCATATATACATTTAATTATATATATTGATATTTTTCCCACAATATTTTTTATATCTTTTATTAAAAAAATTACAATTGAAGTAAAAATAAAAAAGATGTATTGTTTTTATATAGGTTAATTTAACCCTATAATTTTAAACTTTAAATTTAAAAGGAGCAATTAAATTGAAAAGAAGTAATTTACAAAACAATACAGATATTGAAATAAAAGAAATCTGCGAAATCTGTGGAGAAGAGATGGATGAAAATCCTTTTGCATATGACTATGATTCAGAAAATAAACTTGTCTTTAAATGTCCAGCATGTGGCCACAGAAAAGTTAGAAACTTATAAAAATTAAATATTCTTATTTTTAACATTAAATACTTATAAAGAGATTATAAAATAACAAAAGAGAGAGCTTTACTTAAAATAAAACTCCCTCTTTTGATTCATATATAGGTCAAACTTAATTTTTTAATAAAACACTTTTAAAATTTTATTTTTATTCTACAGGAATAAGTTGCCATTGACTTGTCCAATAAGTATTTGGAACATTTCCATACTGTAAAACGCCTTCATAACTTTCTGTATGTATTGACATATTAGGCTTCCATCTGTTAACAAACCTTGTATATCCATCTACTGGTACTTCACTCCATTGAGCGCTCCACCAAGTTTTTGGAACCTTACCATGTTCTATATATCCAGTTTGATTTTCTATATTTAAATATTCTCCTGTTTCATTATTCTTTAATAAAGTGTATCCATCTCTATATTCTTTACTCCATTTTGCATTTTTTTCATTTTTTAAAGTTATGTCCCCATAAGACACTTTATCATTATTTTCTTCAATATAAAGGAATTTTCCTGTTTGTCTATTTCTTATTAAGTAATTATTTAAACTTTCACTCTCTTTATATCCATCTACTGGTTTCCAAACTCTCATATAATCAATTGCCCATTCCTTAGGCCAAACATCATTATGAGCACCTGAACCTGCATCTGTGTATATATTTAAAATTGTCCCCATTTCATAGTCTGGTGAACCATATATAACCTTAAATAATTCATTATCATAATAGAATTTCAAAGCAGTAGGAGTCCATTCCATTGCATAAATATGATATTCAGAAGTTGGATCTCCTGATGGAACTTTATCTTCTGAAATAGTCCAAGATGTTTGGAAGTTTGGATCATTCCATCCATATGCAGCGATTCTCCATGTATCTTTTTTACTAAAGAAAGTTTCTAATATATCAATTTCTCCTGTTTGTTTTGAATTGAACCAATCATTAGTATCATCCTGCATACCAACCATCCACCAAGCTTGATGACCTCCACCACCTGTGTTAGATAGCTTAGCACGAATTTCAAAGTATCCATATTTAGTTGTATAACCTCTCCACTCATTTCTTTCATGGTTATCAGTTGTTCCACTAAAATTATGTATCCAACTTTTATCAAAAGACATTATGGCAGATGATCTAACAGTTCCATCATGCTCTGGGCACCATGGTTTCTGATCTTCAGTTATATATTCAACAAGTGATCCATTTTCAAAACGATAATTAGCCTTAGCACTTTCAGGATCCTTGCACCAATGTGGTAAATAATAATCAGTCCATTTTTCTCTATCTAATGTAGGACCATTAAATTCATCAGAAAAGTCTAATTTATATCCAGCTTTTTCAATTGGATTTGCTGGAAAATCCTTTGCTTTTGAAATAGTAAACGGTAGCAGCAATAGTAACATAAAGACAAACATGAATCTTAATACACCTTTTCTATTCAAAAATACCCCTCCAATTTAAAAGTTTGACCTATAAAATATATTTATAAAAAAATTATAAATATCAAAACTTTATAAATTTTCTTGTGAACTTAAAAATTCCAAGAATCTTTCAACGCCCCCTGATAAAATTATTACTTCTTCTGGTCTTTTTCCTTTTAAATTAGAAACATCAAAGAAATCTCCACTTTTTGAGGAATCAGTAATCATAAAACTATCACTACCATATAAACCCTCATCAATTCCTATGTATTCATCTCCCCAAAAGCTACATTCTTCTGGTAATATTCCAAATTCATCTTTAAAATAATTTAAAATTGTATTTACATTATCACTTTTACTAGAAACTCCAACTTCTAAATATTTAGCATCTGTTGTTACTACTAAATCTAAGCCATATTTCTCTCCTATTTCCTCAGAGATTTTAATAAGTCCTAAAATCCCCTCATTAAATCCATGCCTAGTTAAATTTTCTTTTAATATATCAACCTCATTTTCTTGAAGAAATAGTTGCTCACCTCTATTGCTATCAACAATAAGATCTATTTTGCAGTAATTAGGTCTGCTAAAAACTATATCCGTCTTATAATCATAATCTTCTAAAAGCTTCATATGAATATCAAAACAAGCCTTATGAACATCTAAAAGAACTGATTTTTCTGGTATCATATTATTGAATAACTCTAAATTTTTATTTTTATTAAATTTATAGTTATATGCCCCTCTACCTAATCCCAAAAATAAATTTTCTAATTCTTTTTCAGTAAAATAATCTTGTAATCTTCCACCAGCAATATTTTCAATAGTAGTTCCACTAATTATTGCTAGTTTTATTCCCTTATTAAGTAACCCCTTCATTCTCGAAACTATTTCATCTACTGGTGCCTTCCTAGAAGTTACAGCAGTACCATCCCAATCAAAAAAAATAGCTCTATACCCCTTATTCATAAAACACTCTCCCTTTTTTCTTATTAATAATAAATTTAAACAAAGCAGACTAAAAGTTTTATTTTTAAATAGCTAAACTATTATTTAGCTGGTATTTTTATTATTTCACCTAAATTTTTAAGATAAACTTTTTCTCCATATACATATAATTCTAAATTCTCGCCCTCTAATAGTCTTATTTCAATTTCATCTTTAGAAATTTTTATTTCTAATAGATTCTTCTTATAGAAAATTTTAAAACTATATGCATTCCACTCCTTAGGTATTGTAGGATTTAATTCTAAAATTCCTTTATTAGTTCTAAGTCCTGCAAAACCATTTACAATGCCTTGCCAGGTTCCTGCCATATTTGCAGCATGAATTCCTGCATAAAAGTTATTGTGATAATCATCTAAGTCCATTCTTGCTGACTGTGAAAAATACTTGTAAGCTTCCTCATCATATCCAATTTGACTAGCTAAAATACCAAATATACAAGTTGATAAAGAGGAATGATGCAATGTTACTTCTTGATAGAAATCATAGTTTTTTCTTAATTCCTCTATACTAAAAAGATTACTATGAAGGTACATTGCTAAAATTGCATCAGCTTGCTTTGACATCCTTTGTCTAAATATAAATAGAGGATGATAATTTTCATAAAGAAGATGTCTCTTTTCTTTAGGTATTTTGGAATCATCCCAAGGCTTTCTCTTCATAAAGCCATCATCTAAAGGATACACCCCTCTTTTCTCATCATACGGGAAATACATATTTTCAATTATTTTTTTCCAATATTCTATTTCTTCATCTTTTAACTCAATCTTTTTAACCAAATTATCATAAGATAATTTATCCTTTTCTTTAATCTTATTTAATGCCCATATTGCATCTCTAAGATTTTCACGGGCCATAAGATTAGTGTAAAAATTATTATCAACTATAGCATTGTACTCATCTGGCCCAGTTACAGCACAAATACAATATTTATTTCCTACATACTCAGAAAATGATCCTACATCAGCCCAAACCCTTGCAGTTTCACATAAAACCTCCGCTGCTTTATCCTTTAAATAATGAAAATCATCATTAACATCTACGTAAAGCTTAAAGGCATATGCTATATCTGCATTTATATGATATTGAGCCGTTCCTAAAGGAAAATATGTTGATGCTTCCTCTCCATTAATTGTTCTCCATGGATATAAGGCTCCTTTATCATGTCCTAATACCCTTGCTCTCTTTCTAGCTTTATCTAAAGTAAAATACCTATAATCTAGTAATTTCTTAGCTAAATCTGGCTTAGTATATACAAATACAGGAAGTACATACATTTCTGTATCCCAAAAATAATGTCCTTCATATCCTTCTCCACTTAACCCTTTAGCTCCCATTCCAGTTTTACCATCTCTACCAGCTGATTGCATAAGGTGAAAAAGATTAAATCTTATTCCCTGTTGAAGTGCATTGTCTCCCTCAATAATTACATCAGCTGTTCTCCAAAATTCTTCAACATATTCCTTTTGTTCACTCTCAGCTTCTATATATCCCTTTTCCTTGGCCTCACTTAAAATAGTTTTTATAAAGCCATGTAACTTTTCACAATTCATATCTAAAGATGTACTATATGCAATAAACTTATCTAATATAATTTCTTCATTTTCCTTAGCATAAAATTCATAGGATACCCCACAAAGCTCATAATTTTTAAAATTCTTTCTTATAAAGTTTTCTGCTGATATTTTATTTACTGCTCCACAAGCTATTGAAAGTTCACTATTTAATGTTGTTCCTTCATAATAAAGTTCATCTTTTATGGAATCTATATAATCATTTGCAAGCCTTTTACCAAAAGGACCATAATCAACTAAAGGATTAGTTTTTCTTGTATGGTTTTCTACATTTGCATCAATAGCAGAGATAAATTTTAAATTTCCACTAAAGTTTAAAGGAGTAACTTTATAACGTATTTCCATTAAATTTTTATTATTAAAACTAACAAATCTACTTATGCTAATTTTTACTTTTTTACCCTTAGGTGATTCCCATATAAGATTTCGAGTTATCCTTCCCTCTTTCATATGCAAAACTCTCTTATAATCTTCTATTTCACCTGTAAGCATACTGAATTCTTCATCTTCTATAAATAGCTTTATTATTTTAGCATTTGGAAGATTTAAAAGTGATTGGCTTTCTGTAGGGAAACCAAAATTCCATTCCCCATATCTTATATGCTCACTTTCATAAAAGCCATTTACAAAGTTTCCTTCTAATCCTGTTTCAACATCAAAATCATATGCCTCTTCAAAGGTACCTCTAGTACCTATATATCCATTAGCCAATGAAAATGTTGTTTCATTTCTATAATTATTTTTTAAAAGAAATTCTTCTTCTGTTATATTCCAAGGCTCTATTTTATAAATAGGCTCTCTATAATCTTCCATATTACTCTCTCCTCACCACTTTATTTTCCAAAAAACTTCATTCTTTTTCACAAAGGAATATAAAAACTCAATGGCATCTGGTTTCAATGCTGTCCTATGTTTTGAAATTGCTTCTCTCTTTAAATTTTCTTTTAAATTATTACATTGCATTTCTTTAGGTACAATAAAACTTAATGCTTCACTCCATTTTAAGTTTGAAGTTTCTTCTAGAAGTTTTGGGCATGTAAATTCACTAACTTCTTCAGTAATAATAGGCCAATTTTCATCCCCATCACAAGAATGTACTATGCCACTATATAAATTAGGTTCATAGTTATTTTTTTCTCTAAGTTCTTTTAATATTTCAACTACAAAACAATATAATCCGCTATGATCTCCGTGGGTATCAAACTCAGAGGTTGTAAAAATATTTTTTGGCATATATTTTTCTATTACACCTAACAAATCATCATGAAAATTCTTTCTAGTATATTTACTATGTTCATTAAAGTTTTTAAAGTGATATTCTTTATGATTCTCTAAAGAATAGGTTTCCTCTGAACAACTAGACTCTAAAATTTTATTTTCATCCTTCTCTTCATAGAGATTCCATAAAAAACTTTCTTCTTTAGGCATTCCAGTGTCCGCATATCCAATGACTATTAAATTTTCACTTTGTAACCCTAAAAGTTCTAAGCCTTCTATACTTTCGCTAATTCTTGCCCTTCCCACAGAAAAATCTTTACAATCATAATCTCCATTAGTAGCCATTACTACCTTCACATCAACTCCACTTTCTATGGCATTTTTTATTATTCCTCCTGTCATAAGTAATTCATCATCCTCATGGGGAACAATTATCATAATACTTCCAAAATCTTTGTCTATATTAATATTTTTCATAAAATTATCACCTCGCCATTTAACCTTTAACAGCTCCAGTTGTAACTCCACCTATTATGTATTTTTGCATAAATATATAGAATACCATAAGAGGTGCAACTCCTAGCATTAACATTGGGAAAAGTGCTGTCCAGTCAGTTGAGAATTGCCCTATATTTCTAGATACTTCTTGTAAAATAACTCCATTTTCTCTACTTTGTAAGAATAATAAAGGTGTTAAGAATTCATTCCATACATTTAAAGTTACTATTATAACTACAGTTGAAATAACTGGTTTTAAAAGTGGTAATATAACTCTAAAAAACTTTTTTAATACTCCACATCCATCAATATCTGCTGCTTCCTCTAACTCCATTGGAATAGTAGCTTCTATAAATTCTTTAAATAAAAATATTGCTTGAGGTGTGTTTATGGCTACGTTTACTAATATTACAGCAAAGGCACTATTCATAAGATGTAAACTCTTTACGATTTTATATAAACTTACTATATTCATTTGGAATGGAACTATTAATCCTGCAAGGAAAAGTAAAAACATACGATTTCCAAGTTTAGTTTTTGTTCTAGCTAAAGCATATCCCGCCATAGATCCAAAAACAACAATCAATATAACCGCTGTGGCAGTTATAAACACTGTATTTCCAAAAGCTCTTGGAAAACTCATCTGTTTCCACGCATTAGAATAATTTTCAAAAATCCAAGTCTTAGGAATTCCTAATGGACTAGCTGTTGCTTCTTGAGGAGATTTAAAAGTTGTTACTATAAGATAATAAATTGGTATAAACCATATAGCAGCTAATAGAATCATTGCTAATTCTAATCCCCATAGTTTTTTATCTTTTTTCTTAATTCCACTACTTTTCACTTTATTCATCATGATATAGACTCACTCCATTTCCCCATTAATTTAGTTGTTATTCCACTTATTACAAGAACTATAATAAAGAATAATACTCCAAAGGCTGCCCCTGTACTATAGAATCCATCTGAAATACCTTTTTTCATCATAACAGTCATAACTGTTTCAGTAGCATTTCCTGGTCCTCCTGAAGTCATTGAATATATAATATCGAAAACTTTCATACCACCTATAAGTCCTGTAACAACTATTATTTTTACTGATGGACACATTAATGGAAGTGTTACATGAAAGAATTGTTTTAAACTTCCAGCTCCATCAATACTTGCAGCTTCATATAATTCTTTAGGTATTGATTGTAAATTTGCTAAGAATATAACCATTGCCCACCCTGTCCATTGCCAAGCTTGAGTAAAAATTACAGAAAATAAAGCTTTATTTGTTGTGAAGAAATTTATTGTGTCTAATCCTAAAGAATGTAATATATTATTTACTAGCCCATAATCTGATGATGAAAGTATAAAATTCCATAAGTAACCTATTATTAATGAGCTGAATACTGCTGGAAAGAAAAATACAGCTCTTAATAAATTACGACTTTTTAATTTTTTATCTAATAACACGGCTAAAGGTAATGCCAAAACTGTTTGTAACCCTGTAAGAGCTATAGCATATATTACTGAGTTCTTAATACCAGTCATCATTACTGGTGTTAAAAATACCTTAGCGTAATTTTCAAATCCAACAAAACTTAAATTAACAGGATTTATATCTGTATAATTAGTGAAACTATAAAATATTGTATATAAAAATGGTACAATACTAAATATTAAGTAAATTGCTAGAGCTGGTAATACAAAAACATAAAAGTATTTTCCCAAAGTTCCCGGTGTTCTTCTTTTCTTTTTAACTAATTCCATGTAGTCTCCTCCTTTAAATGCTAGATAAGTTTTTTAAAATTGCTCATAACCCTAAACAGATTAGAATTATGAGCAAAAGAGTTAATTTTATTTATTTATAAGTTCACTTGCAGCAGAATCTACATTAGATAAAGTTGTTTTTAGATCTTGGTTTCCAAGTAAGTAATTTTGCATTTGTTTACCGTAATCTACATGTGCTGATCCTGCATCTCCCCATTCATTCCAAGGACAATAAATATGACCTGCATTTATAGCTTTTTCAGCTCCCTTAAAAGCTTCTGGAAGAGTGAATGAAGTTCCAGTTAAGTAAGAAGATCCTCCTTGATTGTTTTCCCATAAAGCTTTTTGTCCCTCTTCTGTAGAGATAGCTTTTAATACTTCCATTGCTGCATCTTTATTTTTAGATTTTGAGTTTACTGCAAATCCACATCCAGGTCCACCTATTAACCATCCATCGCTAGGTTTTGTTCCGTAAAATGGCATCATATTAAGTTTTAAATCAGGATTTTTTGACATAATTGCTTCTAAATCCCATGGTCCTGAACAATACATTGCAGCTTTTCCAGTAGCAAATTCCTCTAAAGCTTGATCGTGATCTATTCCAGTCATATCTTTAGTGTATATTCCATCCTTTATCATTTCTGACCATTTATCTAAGTACATATTCCATGTACCATCTAACTTAACTTTTCCTTCTCTATACTCTTGTCCAAAGTTTTTACCAGCATCTGTTGATAAATACTCAGCTGTTACAAAAGCCATAGAATTCTTTAATAAAGGTTCCCATGATTTTAATCCTGCTGCTAAAGGTTTTATTCCTAAGCTTTGGAACTTCTTACAAACCTCAATGTATTCATCAAAGGTCTTAGGTATTTGAATATTATTTTCTTCAAATAATTTTTCGTTATAATATATTCCTTCAAACCAACTTATTCCTGGTAAAGCATATACATTATTATCGTACTTATAAACATTAGTACCTGAATCTGAATACTTCTTAGCCAAATCGTTTACGTTTTCTAGATATCCTAATTTAGCATGTTTTAAGGCTGATGCTGGAGATTCACAAATTATATCTGGACCTTCTTCAGCTGATAATTGAGTATCTACTATTGTGTTATAGTTTGAGTTATCAATAAATTGATACTCTATTTCCACATTTGGTAGTTTTTCAGATAAATACTTTAACATATCTTTCATTGTATCTTCATTATTCCAGTTAGTCATACGAAGCTTTACTTTACCACCATCTTTTGCTTGAGTAGAATCAGCCTTGTCACCACATCCTACCATTGCAGTTGCTCCAATCATCATACATAGAATTGCACTTAGAATTTTTTTTCTCATATCTCTTCCCCCTTTAATTTATCCACCCTTTAATGATGTCATAGCTTATAAATTATTAAGTTCCTCTTATGATTAAATTATAAAATCATTTAATTTATTAATAAATAATACATTTTTTCGAAACATTGTACAATTTTACGTTATTTTTTATTAATAAAAAAATACTGTATCAAAATAACTTTTAATAAAACTTAAAGCATTATAAAGAGAATTTTAGTAATTTTCTCAGTATGCTTCTATGTTTTATCTCTCAACTTTGATACAGCACCTTAGTTTATTTTTAATTTAATTTATCATTTATTTTAGGAAGCCTTAGTGCAATGCATATATAATTATTTTCAACTAAAGAACACTCTAAATTACACTCTATACCATAATATAGTTCTATTCTTTCTTTTACATTATATATACCATATCCCCTTCCTGGCTTATTTAACATCTCCTCTATGCCCTTAATATCATTATTATTGTTACTACTATTATAAATTTTAAAGATTAAAGAACCTTCATCCTCCTGAAACTCAACTATAATCTTTCCTCTTTCTTTTCCTTCATTACAATCAATTCCATGCTTAATAGCATTTTCAACTATAGGTTGTAGAATAAAATTTAACATATTATTTTGTAATCCCTTTTCATCTATTCTATATTCCACATCAAAACTATATGAATGTGCTATTTTTTGAATTTCAATATAGGATTTTATATTATCAATTTCACTTTTAACATCTGTTATATCTTGTCCATTATTTAAACTAGTTCTATAAAATTTAGCTAGATACCCTGTTATATCACTTATATCATCATTTCCTTCTCTAATGGCTTTCCACTTTATAGTAGATAAACTGTTATATAAGAAATGTGGGTTTATCATAGCTTGTAATGCTTTAAGCTCAGTTGCTTTCTTCTCAAGCTCAATTTTATAAACTTTATTTATCATATGGTTTAAGTCTCTTGTCATATGTCCAAAGCTATTTGTCACAATTCCTATTTCATCAGTATCCTCTGTAAAAATAGGATTATTGAAATTCCCCTTTGAAACATCTTCAGCCTTATCCTTAAGCAATAATATTCTTCTACTTAAGGCTTTAGATAATATGTTTATTAATATAACTACTGCAATTAAACAAAAAATTACTATTAATAAAGTTGAACCTATTATAGGAATTAATTCCTCTGTTATTTTCTTTTTATCTAAATAATAAAATACCTTCCAATTTGAAGCATCAATATTATTTTCACATATTAAATACTCCTTTTCTTTCAAATTAGCTCCTGATTTTATATTTAATATATTTTCTAAAACCAATTCATTTATTTTACTATTTTTCATCAGCTTTTTAAAAACTATATTTCCACTATTATCTTTAATAATAATTCCATTATCTAAGAAATCCATATTTTCTAAAGGCTCTGTTATAATACTCATAAACAATTCAATCCTAAGTACACCTATAACTTTACTATTAGTTGCAGTGTCTAATATACTTCTAGTTATAAATAATTTTCCATCCTCATAACTCCAAAAGGGCTTAAAACTCTTTTCACTTTTTTTATACCACTCCTCACCCTCTACAAAATTACTTGACTTTAAAAAGGATCCTATCTCCACTTACATTGGGAGTATATATATTTATTTCCTTTATGTAATCATCACTGGTTATAAAATACCAAAATATAGGCTCTACAGTATCATTTAAGGTTTGTGCTATTGATATATTATCATTAGGCTTATTTTCTATAACCTTTCTAAAGTTTAAGTTATAAGCAAGATATTTTGCATACCCTTCTTCCTTTTTTAATTTAAAGTCTATCTCATCAGCAATTCTAAGACTATTATTTTCCATTGTCTTCTCAGTTTGTATTAATAAATTTTTTCTTGATTCACTAAAACTATAAACCCCTAAAACTATTATTGGTATAGATACAGATATGCTAAAACTAATAATTAACTTTTTCCTTATAGATGCTTTTCCTAAAAACCATTTTATTAATTTTTCAATCATACATAACCTCACTTATCTTAACTATTATTACGTTTAAATTGGTTTGGAGTTACTCCAAAATAATTCTTAAATATACGGTTAAAGTATGATTGATTTTCATATCCACAGGCCTTACCAACTTGTACAATTTTCATATTACCTTCTTCTAAAAACTCCTTAGCCTTATTCATTCTAAAATCAGTTATATATTTAACTATATTTGATCCTGTTTCTTTCTTAAAAACATAGCTTAAATAGGTTGGCGTAAAATTAACCTTATCTGCAATATAATCTAAACTAAGTTCACTGCTATATTCATTTTTTATTATCTTTATCACTTTGTTAGCTATGCTTTTTTCGTCTAAAATATCATTATCACATTCCTTTGCAATATCCTTTATAATAGATTCAAAAGCTGCTTTTAAGTTTTCACTTGAGTTACATTTTAATATCTTTTCTATAAATCTCTTTTTCACTTCACCATTATATATATTAAAGGCTTTACAAAGTTTTTCTATTAAATCATAAAAAAGGTGATGTATGTATATAGTACTAAGTGAACCTGATTCTAACATGTATTCTATAAGCTTATTTATATAAAATTCAATATCATTTAAATTTCTTTCATTTATAGAGTTTTTAAGATTTTCCTTTA
>OBUR01000390.1_pt1 | contig 12059 bp, 9 predicted proteins | sample 1475951 | NCBI WGS metagenome assembly OBUR01 (sample SAMEA2579957, study PRJEB22360) | human gut metagenome
GGACGCGAGTAAAATGCGAAACTTTTTTGTTTCGATTTTTTTGCTTTTATCAATTTCAACCGGCTCCTTTTGTTGGAGTCGCTTGATCGTTTTGTGATCGTTTAGTGTGATGATTTTTTGTCTAGAGAATTTTGCTGATGGGTTCTTACTTTAGTGTTTGTCACTGGTAAGGGCGTATGGTGGATGCCTTGGTAGACAGGACCGATGAAGGACGTGACGGGCTGCGATATGCCTCGGGGAGCTGCCGAGTGGGCTTTGATCCGAGGATTTCCGAATGGGGAGACCCGGCCACTGTTATGAGTGGTCACCACAGTTTTTGTGGGGGGTACGCAGGGAAGTGAAACATCTCAGTACCTGCAGGAAAGGATACTCCGTGAGTAGTGGCGAGCGAAAGCGGATCAGGCTAAACCGGGTGCGTGTGATAGCCGTCAGGTGTTGCGCATTCGGGGTCGTGGGATGGACTGTTCAGCCTCTGACGGGGTTGAGGAGAGTGATAAAATGTCGTGCTAGGTGAATGGGATTGAATTCCCAGCCGTAGAGGGTGATGGCCCCGTAGCTTGTCGTGCGATGTCTCTTTATGTTTATTCCCAAGTAGCGCGGGACTCGTGGAATCCCGCGTGAATCTGCCCAGACCGTTGGGTAAGCCTAAGTATTCCTGTCTGACCGATAGTGTACTAGTACCGTGAGGGAAAGGTGAAAAGCACCCCGGGAGGGGAGTGAAATAGTTCCTGAAACCGTGCGCTTACAATCCGTCGGAGCCTTCTTTGTGGGGTGACGGCGTGCCTATCGAAAAATGAGTCTGCGAGTCAGTGGTATGTGGCGAGGCTAACCCGGGTGGGGGAGCCGTAGCGAAAGCGAGTTTTAAAAGGCGTTTGAGTCGCATGTCCTGGACCCGAAGCGGGATGATCTAGCCCTGAGCAGGTTGAAGCGCGGGTAAGACCGTGTGGAGGACCGAACCCACCTAGGTTGAAAACTGGGGGGATGACTTGGGGTTAGGGGTGAAAGGCCAATCAAATTCCGTGATAGCTGGTTCTCTCCGAAATGCATTTAGGTGCAGCGTCGTGTTATTGCTTACAGGGGGTAGAGCTACTGGATGCTTGCGGGCCCATACCGGGTACCAATAGCAGCCAAACTCCGAATACCTGTTAGGTTTATCACGGCAGTGAGTCGGCGGGGGATAAGCTCCGTCGTCAAAAGGGAAACAGCCCTGATCGTCGTCTAAGGTCCCGAAGCGCGTGCTAAGTGGGAAAGGATGTGGAGTCGCATAGACAGCCAGGAGGTTGGCTCAGAAGCAGCCATCCTTGAAAGAGTGCGTAACAGCTCACTGGTCTAGTGGTTCCGCGCCGACAATGTAGCGGGGCTTAAGCACGCCACCGAAGACGCGGCTGCATGATTTGTTTCATGCGGGGTAGGAGAGCGTCCTGTATGGGGTGAAGCGGCAGTGTGAACTTGTCGTGGACTTTACAGGAGTGAGAATGCAGACATGAGTAGCGAGAGACGGGTGTGAATCCCGTCCGCTGAATGACTAAGGGTTCCGGGGCCACGTTCGTCGTCCCCGGGTGAGTCGAGTCCTAAGGCGAGGCCGACAGGCGTAGTCGAATGGATGAACGGGTTGATATTCCCGTACCGGTGTTACACCGTTCGAACTGAATCTGAGAGTACTAACCTTCATTTGCTGGTTGATTGCCTTTCGGGGTTGTTGGCTGGTTTGTGTTGGGACTGTATCGGTAGTAGGTTAGCGTGGGAGTGACGCGGGTAGGTAGCCGGCTGCGGAGGTGGTTTTCCGTGGCTAAGCGTGTGGGCTGTCTCCTAGGTAAATCCGGGGGATGTTAAGCTGAGGCGTGATGGGTAGGCTGTAAGGCTGATTCCGGTGATCCTGCTTGCCAAGAAAAGCTTCAACGTGAGGTGTGATTCCGCTCGTACCCTAAACCGACACTGGTGGTCTGGTAGAGTATACCGAAGCGATCGGGCGAATCCTGGCCAAGGAACTCGGCAAATTACTCCCGTGCCTTCGGCATAAGGGAGACCTCTGATGGTGATATGGTTTTACACTGTTGAGCTGTTGGGGGTGGCACAAGCTAGGGGGTAGCGACTGTTTACCAAAAACACAGGAGCGTGCGAAGGCGTAAGCCGCTGTATACGCTCTGACGCCTGCCCGGTGCCGGAAGGTTAAGAGGATCCGTTAGCTTCGGTGAAGCGGTGAATTTAAGCCCCGGTAAACGGCGGTGGTAACTATAACCATCCTAAGGTAGCGAAATTCCTTGTCGGGTAAGTTCCGACCTGCACGAATGGCGTAACGACTTCCCCACTGTCTCGGCCAGGAGCCCGGCGAAATTGCAGTACGAGTAAAGATGCTCGTTAAGCGCAGAAGGACGAAAAGACCCCGGGACCTTTACTATACCTTGGTATTGTCGTTAGGTGTGGATCGTGTAGCATAGGCGGGAGGCTGTGAAGCGTGGGCGCTAGCTTGCGTGGAGTCGACAGGTGAAATACCGCTCTTTCCATATCTGGCGTCTAACCTCGACACGTTATCCGTGTCAGGGACAGTGCCTGGCGGGTAGTTTAACTGGGGCGGTTGCCTCCTAAAGAGTAACGGAGGCGCTCAATGGTCCGCTCAGCCCGGTTGGCAATCGGGTGTTGAGTGTAATCGCACAAGCGGGCTTGACTGTGAGACTGACGGGTCGAGCAGGGACGAAAGTCGGAGATAGTGATCCGGTGCCGGCGTACGGACGTGGCATCGCTCAACGGATAAAAGGTACCCCGGGGATAACAGGCTGATCATTCCCAAGAGTCCATATCGACGGGATGGTTTGGCACCTCGATGTCGGCTCGTCGCATCCTGGGGCTGGAGCAGGTCCCAAGGGTTCGGCTGTTCGCCGATTAAAGCGGCACGCGAGCTGGGTTCAGAACGTCGTGAGACAGTTTGGTCTCTATCCTCTGCGCTCGTTGGAATGTTGAGGAGACCTGCCCATAGTACGAGAGGACCTGGGTGGACGAACCTCTGGTATGCCGGTCGTCACGCCAGTGGCGCTGCCGGTTAGCTACGTTCGGAAGGGATAACCGCTGAAAGCATCTAAGCGGGAAGCCTGCTCCAAGATAAGCATTCCTTGCACTTTAGTGTGTGAGCCCCCATGTAGAACACGTGGTTGATAGGCTAGATGTGGAAGCCCTGTAAGGGGTGGAGCTGACTAGTACTAACGGGCGATGGTGACATTCTTCCTCACTTTTGTGAGTGGGGAGGGTGAGTTTCTGTGAGTATTATTCTTCTAGCGTTAATGAGTACTGAATGTTTTGCTTAACGATCAGTTGATAAAAGAGTTTTTATTCGCGTTCATGTCCGGTTCCCAAACCGCCACGTGTTGCCACTCACAGCTCGTGAGTGTATAATCTAGTTTTGCGGTGGTCATGGCTCAGGTGAGACGCCCGGTCCCATTCCGAACCCGGAAGCTAAGGCCTGACACGGCGAGGGTACTGCACTCGATAGGGTGTGGGAGACTAGCACGCTGCCGCATTATTTTTCTAGCGGGGAGTTTTCACTCCCCGCTTTTTTTATTTTCGTATACTACTGTTTTTGTAATCCTCCAAACTCTGGACAACGCTCGCTCTATAAGCGCTCACTGCTGAGCAAGCTCACGCTCCGAATTGCTTTCGCGCGCGCAATGCTGCGCTCAAGCAGGTCGCCGCGCAAACGCGAGGAAAGTACTGCGTGCGTATTTGGTGCGATATACTAAAAGCATGACTACACAAACTTTTGAAGTACTCGCAAAGTCGCGATTTTCTGCACGTGATTTTCTAAATAAGCCAGTCGATTCTAAAATACTTGAAACTATTTTGCAAACAGCTGCACAATCGCCGAGCTGGTCTAACACTCGTGGCTACATGCTCGCTATTGCTCAAGGAGAACGCAAGCAGCAGCTTATTGATGCTTATACGCAAAAATGCAAAGCAATGTTTCGTACTAAAGACGCTACCCTTAGCGAAGACGAGCGCATGATAGCCCAGAAAATGAGCCAGCCGGATGGAGATTTTCCTGTAATGGCTCCGTATCCGCAATCGCTTAAAGAGCGCAGTGCGCGTTTAGGGTTGGCGTTGTATAAACATTTAAATATTGATCGTAAAGATTTTCCTGCTCGAAATGCTCACACTTTGCGCAACTTCCAGGCGTTTGGTGCGCCAGTTATGGGATTTGTGCTTGTACGCCGTGATTTTCTACCATTTGCTGCGCTGGATGCTGGAATTATGCTGCAAACGTTACTGTTGGCTGCCAAAGAGCAAGGCGTAGATTCATGCCCGCTTGGCGTTCTTGCTACATGGCGTTCGCCGCTTGACGAAGTATTCGACATTCCGCCGGAGTATGCGCTGATTACTGGTTTTGCGTTAGGGTATGCGTCTGAAGCGCACGTAAATGCTTTCCGTGCGGAGCATCCGCCAATCGAGCTTGCGCAGGAAAAGTAACTTCGCATAAACCAATCTATCTTGCAAAGCGCAAAGTACTTTGGAAAATATCAGATAGAATTGCTAAATATGTCCTATTTTCGCTAATTCTATCTTGCAAAAACCAAAGTACTTTGCTAAATTGAAGATAGAAGTGGAAGGAAAAGGAATGCGAATGATTTTCAATCGTCAAAGTTACATAAGGAAACTTAACCAGCTTAGTTGGAATGGTCTGGTTAAAATCATTACTGGTGTGCGCCGCGCGGGAAAGTCGTTCATTCTTAACGAGCTGTTCTATAATTCTCTTATTTCTCAAGGTGTTTTGCAGAAGAATATTATTCGGTTTGCCTTTGATGCAGACGAAGATATTGATCGTCTTGAGCCATTCGCAAATGGCGAGCCAGTAAAAATCGCAGATAAAAAACTTGGCTACGTTATAAATGCTAAAGTGTTCCGTCGCTACATTGCGTCGCAAATAAATGATAGTGACAAGTTTTACATTTTCCTCGACGAAGTGCAATTGCTTGATAATTTTGTTGGTACACTTAACAGTTACTTAAGGCACGCAAATTTAGACATATATGTTACTGGATCTAACTCCCGTTTTCTTTCATCAGACATTGTTACTGAATTTAAGGGGAGGAGCACAGAAGTTCACGTTCAACCCCTTACTTTTGCCGAATATGTGGAAAGTTCTAACAAAACGGTTTCAGAATCTTGGGCAGATTACATTGTTACTGGCGGAATACCGCTTGTAGCTAGAATGCAAAATGTTGAGGAACAAATAAACTACCTTGAAAATCTTGTTAAAGAAACTTATTTGAAAGATGTAGTTCAGCGAAACGGCGTGCGAAAAGAACAGGCTCTTTCTGAAACTTTGCAAGTAATAGCTTCATCAATAGGCGCTCCTGTTAATCCAAGGAAACTTTCTAACACGTTTATTAGCCACGGATATGGGGAAATTACTTCAGCAACTGTTAGTCGTTTCATAGACTACTACAGCGATGCTTTTCTTGTAAGCAAAGCTCAAAAGTACAATATTAAGGGCAAAAAATACATTGATTCCTTGTTCAAAATTTACTTTGAAGACATTGGTGTACGCAACGCTTTACTTAATTTTAGGCAAATTGAAGAGTCGCATATTATGGAAAATGTTATATACAACGAATTAAGATATCGCGGATATAACGTGGATATTGGCGAAATGAATATTGCCGAAAATACTGGTCGAAAAGATAAAAATAACCATGATATTTATGCGCAAAAATCTTTGGAAATAGATTTTATTGCTACTTTGGGAAGTGAAAAATATTATATACAATCTGCGCTCGCTATGCCAACGGAAGAAAAATCATTGCAAGAAAAGCGCTCGCTTTACTATATTGATAATTCTTTTAAGAAGATAGTAGTTACGAAAAATGGGTTACATGTTACAAGAGATAATCGTGGAGTAATCACCATGGACCTATTTGATTTTTTGCTTAATGAGGATAGCCTTAAGCTGTGATTTAATGCAATGCGGTTGGGGCTATGCACAAGCAAGTTGCTCAGTAGTGTATAAACTCTATGCAGAACAAATCAATAGCGGATAAATAAGTAAAGGTCAAGCTGTAGGATGTGTGGCTACAACTTGACCTTTGAAAATTGCGATATGTTTTTAAGTTAAAATCGTAGTCTAATGCTTTTATTTATTCTTGGCAATTCCAAGAGCTTTTGAACTTTCATCCTTGTCAAGGCCTATAAATAAAAGCACGATTATGCCAATAATCAGCGGAACATAACCGTATCCAGATCCGTGGATTATGCCGAATATTTCCATAAGCCCATTTGCTATTACGACTAGTGAAGATACTATAAAATATAGCTGCGCGCACCACGGTTTTTTAATGAGAAACATGGTTGCAAGTCCAAATAATCCAGCGATAATTTGAGGCACTCCCCATAGATAATCATTACGCATTACAATCAGCGCAATTCCGCTAGCAAGAAATACGCCATTGGCTATTGTCCAAAATACGGATGGAATTTGTGCTTTTGTATATTCTGAATTACTCATATTTTTCCTACTATAGCAGCATCATAATTGCTTTTGTTACAACCCAAGCCATCCAATCTGGCATCCCTGCTGATTTGCAGGCATTATAAATTCCGTCTTCAATCTTTCCAGTCCAATGCTCCAAAAATTTTATAAGCTCATTTAATCCTAAATGACTTTTAATGAATTGTTTAACTTGCTTAGGTAGTTTATGATAAATAGTTTTAATTGTTTTAACTACAAGACTAATTTTTCCACGTTCTTGTAATATGTTACGAAGCTCTGCTTGCGTTGGTTCTGCGTTAGATGCTGGAATTTTAATGAGATATCCATTAACTACATACACGCGGTAACCATCTTTTGTTGTGATGTGTTCGCATGCTATGTTTTTTTCAACGGTGCTATCTGTTGGCTCAAGAGCGAGTGCAGTAGAAGAAGGAACAACAATACTGCTAAAAATTAATGAAGCAGATAATACGCATGCTATAGCTAACTTCTTCATAATATGCCTTTCTGTACGAGAAGTAACTGTTTATGCCAAAAATCTTGACAATTTATAAATTAATGGCGTGCTAAAAGGTAAACAATATCTTGTATATGAAAACCTTTACAAATAATTACTATCTAAAACTGTTTAAGATTCATTAATCTTTTAAACTGAATCAGTAAGGCATACTATCTATATAGTTATGTTTATTTTTTAAAGGTATAACTGCATTACATTCCCAATACTTACCAAAGGCTCGAAAATAGAGTGAACCGCCTAAATGCTTTATGGTATCGCGATGAAGCAGAAGTCCTTTTTGAGATACTGAGCGAATTGCATCTTTACTTTTTCCGCCCAAAAATCGAACATTGAACTGTTTTATAACAATTTGTTTTTTACGTATCGAAATTCTGATGTAATAAACTAAAGAAGCATATTTTCGCATGTTCAAATATAGTTCTTCGATTAATTCAATAACTTCACAGATGATTTCATCGCTAATGTCTTCAGGAATATCGTTACTAGATATATTGCATATGGATCTTCCTTTTAATCCACAAGATGTATTGATTGAGTCGTTCATTTGTAGTGTATCTTCAATGTGCTGAATGAACTCGCTTCGAGCATCTTGCTTAGCAGTATTTCCACGTAGAATGTCGATAATATTATGTCCTTCTTCAAAAGCCTGATCTGCCAAATCATTTATTGCCTCAATAGCACTTCGCTGTTTTTTAGAAATAGACTTGTCAAGTAATGCTATTTTACTTTGTAGTGCAATATCTGCAATCTTATTAGTTAATCTATCGTGCATTCGCACAGCCAGATGAAGATTATTAATTGTTTGCTTATCTTTTTCATAAAGAACCATTTTTTGGTGAGAAATACGCAAAATAATACCAGTGCAAACGCAAAATATATTTATTAAAAGGTAAGCAATAAGATACTTGAAAGATAAAGTTGATAGGTATCGGTATGCAACGTAGTGTAATGCGTCTATTACTAAGAATAAAGGTAGTGTAAATTGAATCGGATATAAATACGAAATAAAAACAAATGATATGATGAGCCCGAAAGTTACTGGTGGAAGATTCAGACTAGGAATAGCAAGAATGCTGAGATGCACAAAAATATAGCACATGCTCATAAAATGCGGAAGCAAGCAAAGGAACAGATTTATAGCAGCAAGAATCATGTAAACTATAACAAGTTGTATTGTGCTATTGTCGCTATTCGAGTAAATATACGCATCCATTGCGCTCGACAAACATCCCAATAGTAAAAATGTTTTATTGTCAATAAGCTTTTCTCGTAAACGACGCATTAAGAAAATAATCATTGTGTATCATTTCCTAAATATTCATCATGCAGCCATGTAGTAATAAGTTGTGAACGATTCGTCACATTCAGTTTTTTGAACACGCGACGAAGGATAGTTTCCACAGTACAAGTTTCAACAAATAAACGTTTAGCGATTTGCGCATTAGTCATTCCTCTACTGCACAACTTTACAATTTCAGTCTCATGATCCGTTAAAGCAAGGCGTCCATTTTTTGGCTTATTTTGCAAACGTTGAAATGCTGTCGTCGTGTCGTCAAAATGAAGATTGCCTATTATTTGTGGCTTGAATGTGCCATGGGCAATACTGCTAAGCATGGCGCAAATAGTTTCTGGGTGGTTCTTTCCAACAATGCCTTGTGCGCCTGCTGTTGATGCTTTTAAAGCATAATCGTTTATAGGGAATGAAGTTATAGCAATTATTATTGGGAGTGAGTATCTTCTTCGCAATTCGTATAATATTTTAATTCCCGAAACCCCAGACATATACATGTCAATTAGCAGCACGTCTGGGCATTGATTTTGACAAAATTGAATTGCTTGATTGGCGTACGCGGATAACCAGCAAATACTGCAGGACGGAACAACCTGCTCAATATATGTTTTTAGGCCGTGTAGACAAAAACAATCATCATCAACAATGCCAACAGTAATATGCTTTGCTATCATATTGCTCCTTTAGAAAAGCATTATTTAAGTAATAATAGTACTTGAATTTGTATGATGAATATCTTGTCTAGGAAAACCTTTACAAAGCAGATTGTATAAAGGTAGTTACTGGAGCTTACGGGGGGTTACTCCGCAGCGAATAAGTTCGATTAAAGCTTAGTGATTTAATCACAATGTGGTTGCGTCTATGCGCAAGCAAGTTGCTCAGTAGTGTATAAACTCTATGCAAAATAAATCATTCTCTGGTATTACGCAAGCTCCAATAATCATAAATAAAATCATCATTTAGTATGATGCAAACTCTTTACGGCGATTATAAGCTATTAACCAAGAGCTGAAATTCTAAATGAAGTGGTAATCATAAAAGCGTTAATTGCAGCATTGCCGAGCCTTTTATTTATTTTGGATCAGTTTGAGAGACTTGTTTCGACGCATCCTATGTGTCTACGAGTTTGGAGAGTAAGGAACTTTGTGTTATGCGTAAGTTTACGAAAGTATTCTTGTTAGCTGCTCTGCCAGCGTGTTTGCTTACTGCATGCGCTGGTAGAGCAGCTGATGATAGTCAACAGCAGGCATCGCATGATTCAGTTCCACTTATTTCAGTCAAAAAACAGCCTTTAACACAAGTTGTGTCGGGTAAAGCAACAATAGAACAATCGTCTACCTTTGTTATCACTGCTGTAAGTAGAGGGAATTTTTCTCCGTCGGTAAAAGCAGGAAGTGCTGTAAAAGCTGGAAGTATTTTAGGCTACAATGCTGGTAACAAAGTTATTGCTCCAGTAGACGCTAAAGTTGTGTCAGTGGCTGAATCATCTGCGGACGTGCCTAAATCTTTCCCGCTATTTACTCTTAAATATGAAGGTTTTTCAATAAGCCTTAATGCAAAAGCTTTACTTCGTTCTGCGGATATTGCAGATGTTAAAGGTCGCTTCCAAGTTGAAGATGGTGTTGGGCCAACCAATTGTTTGCAAATAGTACAAAGCGGTGGAACTTCTACAGATGTTGCAGCTTCGGGTAGTAGCAAGAATGATAATGCTGATTCAACTCAAACAGATGAGTCGAGTGCGCAAAGTACGCCTAGTGTATCGTCAAAAGTTTTAACGTGTTTAATAGATAAAAGCACAGAAGTAGAATCAGGCCAAAATGCGACGCTTGTTTTTAATGGCAAGCATAAACAATCGGTTCTAACTCTGCCTGTTAGTGCAGTTGCTGGAAGAGTCCAAAAAGGATTAGTCTCATACAAGAAAGGCGATAATTGGGAGCGTAAAGAAGTTGGTCTTGGAATCAGTGACGGCGCTAATATTGAAATTACGTCTGGTTTGCATGAGGGTGATGTTGTAGCAGGTGTTTCTCCTGATCTCATTCCAGGAGTGCAATGATTATGGAGAACAATCCTGTTCCACTGGTTGAACTACAAGACGTGTCAGCGCGTGTAAAACTAGGCAATGGCGAATGGCTTACCACTGTCAACTCTGCTTCTATGTTACTTAATCAAGGTGAAACATACGCGGTAGTTGGCAGGTCTGGCTCCGGCAAAACAAGTCTTATTTCTATTATTGGATTTTTGAATAAAAATTTTACTGGAAAATACTATTATTCTGGCAAATCAATCCAAAAGTGTAGTGATGCTACAGTATCGCATATGCGCGCTCGAAATATTGGTTTTGTTTTTCAAAACTATTCGCTTATTAAGCATTTAAGCATTAGAGAAAATGTTGAGTTGCCGCTTTTATACGCAGGACTACAACAAAGCAAGCAGACAAGAAGAAAAACGATAGAAGAAGCATTATGTGCTGTTGGATTGCAAGATAAACTAAATGAATACCCTGGAAGGCTATCAGGCGGTGAACAACAGAGAGTTGCGATAGCGCGTGCTCTCGTTACTAATCCCGAATTACTTATTTGCGATGAGCCAACTGGTGCGCTCGATAGTAGTACGGGAGAAAAAGTGCTTCAAGTGTTGCATGATCGTGTTCAAGAATCTGGAACAACATTACTATTAGTCACTCATGATATGAAAGTGGCTCGTTCTTGCTCTCACATTTTTACTATGGAAAGCGGTGTTCTTTATGATTATGCTGCTTAAAGATTTGCGCCTGTCTCCTATGAGATCCTTCCTCACAGGTTTTTCAATATTTATTGGCATCGTTACCGTTATTGCGTCAGTGCTTATCGGCACGGTTGGTAAGGACTATCTTATTGCAACTAACGAACAGCTAAACGGTCGTAGGCCAACATACGAGATTACTTTTTCAGCACAAAATTTTGACGAATATTCAGTATTTAACAAATTTTTAAATCGCATTGAATCCGCAAACCGTAACGCTAACGTTATGCTACAACCAAACACTGGGCTACTGTTTAGCGCTTCTATGCCAGCTTTGAAGAGCGTAAAAATAAGCAAAAAATATAAAACCAGCGATCTTCAATATGTCGACGCTGTTTACACTACGGCAGGATACAACAAAGTTTATAACTTACCTATTGTAAGTGGAAGATGGTTTAGTAATAGCGCTAAAAGCAACGCATTAGAAATGGTAGTAAACCAATCTGCTAGCAAAAGATACAAGATTGGTGAAGTAGCATTTATTACTTCTCGCAAAACAACACAAATGAGTCCTATAAGGATTGTTGGAGTTGTGAACGATGGCGTAGACTCAGCAAAAGTATACGTGAATATTCTAGGATTATTACGTTACGCTCCAACTCTTTGGGAATATTCTGGAAAAGAAGCTCAAGGCTCAATCTACTGGTTGAATAAAGAAAATCGTTCTCAAAAATCAATTAAATCTTATGTTTCAGATGCTCTTTATGACTGTTGTGGTGGGCAAGTAAACGAAATTAGAAGACATGATAATAGTGATAATTACGAGAATGTGATAACAGTATTGCAATTAAGTTTTGCTATCGTAGCAGCATTATTGCTTTTTGTTTCCGCGCTAGGTTTAATCAATATTGGTTTAGCATCGTTGGAGCAGCGCACGCATGAACTGCTTATACGCAGAGCTTTGGGTGCTACTAGATGGTCGATTGCTTCACTTGTGTTAGGCAGTGCGATTATTTTAGCGTTGATAGTTTCTATTGTTGCCGTCGTTGTTT
>OBUR01000393.1_pt1 | contig 11979 bp, 10 predicted proteins | sample 1475951 | NCBI WGS metagenome assembly OBUR01 (sample SAMEA2579957, study PRJEB22360) | human gut metagenome
AATAAATAAAAAGCTTCAACAGCACCCAAGCCGCCTGGCGTAGGCACTGCCGATCCAGCAGCGTTAGCAAGTAAGAATAGTAAGATTGTTTCCCAAGGATTTGCGTAATATCCAAATGCAAGCAAAGAAATCCAATAACCCAATCCAATGCATGAAACAAGCACAATAGCACCAAAAGAGCCTGCAATAAGTTGCATAGGATGTGAAATAAGTTCCTTAATTTGATGGCCGTAATCAGATAATATTGGCAAATAATGCTTTCGAATTGCTTTACGAGCGGACGGAATAACCATTAAAACACAAACTATAAGTGTGATTATTCCAATGAAAGTAATGAGCATATGAGTAGGAATCATTCCAGAAAGCACATTTTTACCAGTGAAAACGCCTATAGAAAGTAATACTAAAGTTGTCATTAATGCTTGAATAAGCCATACTGCACTAGTAATTGCTGTAGCTTGAGCTGAAGTGTACCCGCTTTTCTTTAATAATTGCATATTTACAAATGCAGGACCAACACCAGCAGGCATAGAAACTGCTGTGAAACCAGTAGCTGCTTGAGATGCAAACAAAACATGTGCAGAAGGTTTTTGATCATCCATGAATGAGCCGAGAGTAATTGCAGATCCAATCCAAGCAAACATGCTGCAAGCAAAGCACATAAATACCATTACATTATCTGCGTGACGCAAGGCAGCAAATACTTCCTGAGGATGCCACTGTGTAGCAATAACAGCGACAGCAACAATCGAAAGAACCAAGCTAACAAAGAAACGTATATTGAAGCGCGCTAAACGCACAGTATCATAATCTTCTTCATCTGTGTGTAAAGCAACTATTTGACTTAACTTATTGCAAAGATTTTGGAAAACTTTTTTATTCCAAGATGGCAAAGATCTCGTGGAAGCAGGAATAGCAGCTTTCTGCATAAAAGGCAATAGTGCAGATAACTTTTCTGCACCCCATGTGTTAATAGCAGCTTTAAGAGCAGTGTCAATATCTGTGCAAGATGCAATAAGCGTTAAAAGCTGAACTTTATCAAGTGCAATATTTGTATCATCGCTGGCAACGTCGCCGTTTTGCCAACCTGCAATAACTGGTGTTCCGTCTTCAAGCCTAGCAATAGTTTCAGGAGTGATGCGTCTATGCGTAATACCGCGAGTGTTAGCAGCATCTACATAACGCATTAATTTTGCTGCATCATCAATAGTTAAAGTGTTCAAATTGCAAGGCAGTAGAGCGTTAGAAGCGTGAAAAACCATTATTGAAGATTTATCACTGTCGCTTACTCCATAAACATTCGCTGTTGGCAAATGCATATTTCGTAAAACAAGAAGCATAGAAAGGTGGTGATGAACAGAATGTCTAGCAGAACGATCTCTACGAGTTGGTATATCTACTAAACGCACCCACTGCCATAATTGATTTAAATAACCTGGTAAATGAACTTGATTATCTAATACTGAAATTACATAACGTATGCCGTGGATGTCTGTTGCATCATACAATCTTGAATTTTCAATTAAATCGTCATCAAGACTTGAACGAAGAACTCCAGTATGATCAGCTTGCTGAGTTCTACGAGTTAATTGAGTAAGATTATCTATGCCAATATTTTTTAAAGCAAGAACAATATCGTCACCCCAAGCACCCTTACTGCGTGTGCCTTTTGCGAAACGAATAAGCGTACCAATTGCTCTTCCTAAGCAACATGATACAAGAATAGCAGAGTAGGAATCCCAAGATGAAAATAGAAGTATTGCTGTAACAATGAATAAAGCATTCCAGCCCCACATTACATGCTTATATTCGCGTCTAGGACCACTAACTGTAAGAAAAGCAACCAGAACAGCATACATGTCTGGAAGCAAATCAGCCCAAGTGTTATTAGACCGCATTTGTAAAGATTCAATCAAAGCTATATTGTGTGTAGAAAATATCGCAATAGATAACAGCCATACTGAACCATAACTTATAAACAGCGTAATAACAGAAATAGCGGTATCAATCCAACGCCTGTCAGAAACCATGTGTGCAATAACTTCTGCAACAACAATAAGAGTAAGACCTTGCTGTATCAGAACAAATGAAAGATTATTAAAAGATAATCCTATAATTTGAGTAGCACTTCGTGCATCAATCTTCATAGCATCAGCCGTTGCTGATAAACACATTGACGACAACAAAGTAAAAACGCCAATTACAACTGATGATATTGCATACAACAAATCAGCCCAACTACGTACTAAGCTAGGCTGAGTATCTTCAATAACAAGATTTGGATTTATGCTAGATTGCATGGCTTTACCGTCTACTTAATCAATAAAGTCCACCAATTGTGAAGCAAATCCAGTGTAAGATTCTGGTGTCATTGCTTGCAAACGAGCTGCAGTATTGGCATCAAAGTTACGAGATTTAATGAATTCTTCTACGTCACTTTGTGAAATATGGTGACCGCGCATTAATTCTTTTACTTGCTCATATGGTCGTTCCATACCAGGTACGCCAGCAATTTCTTCAGCACGCATTGCTGTTTGAATTGGCTCTCCAAGAACTTCCCAATTTTCGTCTAATTCTTTTGCCATAAATTCTTTATTAGGATGAATAGACTTCAAACCGCCTAAAAGATTATTCAAAGCAAGAAGAGCATAGCCGAAAGCTGAGCCAACATTCCTTTGAGTAGTAGAGTCTGTAAGATCACGCTGCCAGCGGCTTTCAGTAAGAGTTGCACATAATGTGTCAAACAGTGAGCAAGAAATCTCAAGATTAGCTTCAGCGTTCTCAAAACGAATAGGGTTAACCTTATGAGGCATAGTAGAAGATCCTGTAGCTCCCTTTACAGGAACTTGCACAAAAATACCTCTGGAAATATACATCCATACGTCAACTGCAAGATTATGCAGAATATGGTTTATGTGACTTACAGTGCTATAAAGTTCAGCCTGCCAATCGTGGCTTTCAATTTGAGTTGTTAATGGATTCCATTGGAGACCCATTCTATTTTCAACAAACTCTTGAGATACGCTAATCCAATCAACTTCTGGGAAAGCAGCTAAATGAGCTCCAAAAGTTCCTGTAGCACCATTCAACTTTCCTAAATACTCTTGAGTATCAAGATGACGAAGTTGACGACGCAAACGATATGCAAACACTGCCAATTCCTTACCTAAAGTAGTTGGAGTAGCAGGCTGGCCATGAGTTAACGAAAGCATAGATAAATCTCTATATTCGTTAGCATTCTTAACTAAATAATCAACTATCGCTTCTAAATTCGGACGATAAACGTTTAAAACAGCTTGCTTTACGCAACGCGCAATAGAAAGATTATTAATATCTTCACTTGTGCATGAAAAATGTACTAAAGTTTTTAAATTTGAAAGCTCAGTAGCACGACCAAGCTTATTTTCTGCTTCGTCTAACGCATCGTCAATGTAGTATTCAACAGCTTTAACATCGTGATGAGTAATAGCCTCATGCGCAGCATGACGAGCAATTCCTTCAGCATCAAAATTTTCAGGAATAGAACGTAAATATGAGCATTCTTCATCAGTTAAAGGATTAACACCCTTAACAATTGGCTGGAATTGATTAGCTTCATAACCATTTGCGAGAAGAATCATCCACTCAACTTCTACACGCATGCGCTCGCGATTTAACGCAGGTTCGCTTAAATATTCAACGAGTGTGGATGTTTGATTATGATAACGTCCATCGAGAGGAGTCAGAGCTATTGCAGGAGAAATATCGGTAAGCTTCATAGTTTTAAGGTTACATCATGCTGCGAATTAGCTTAATTTTGCTCAATAAGAATTTAATTATTTTATTTTTTCATTACTCCTTGCCACAATGTAGTACTTTGCAATTTGCCATTAATAGTATTCTGAAAATGTCGATCTTGCTCGCGCACACTTTTAGATCCGAGTTGAAGAGCATCTTCATAAGCTGCAGTATGGTAATGCAAATCATGAGTTAAAGTTCTTTCTTCTGGAACGTCATTAACGAATATTCCGTCATTATTGAATTTTTTAGTCGAATATTGTTTGCCAGAAAAACGCGTGACTCCAGGAGGTAAAGAACGCTTAGATTCTTTAACATGAATTGCATGTCCATGAATAGTCACCCAATTATTTCTACGAGGATTCTCTTTGCCATCTAAAGAAGGCACAATCTCATCGTCCATCTCAATACTAGTAACCCAAGTTTTCTTAGGAATTGGATGATTTGCAATAGGAGATCCAGCAGTAACAACATGCTGTATGTTGTACTGTTTAGAGTAATCGCTTGCAATGCTTGCTGCAACAATGCCTCCCTGAGAATGTCCTACTAAAGCAACAGGCTCGTTAGGTTTAATTCCAGAACGTTTCATAGCTTCTACAACCATTCGAGTGCTATCAGCTTGTTTTCTAACTAAAGAACTATGACTCATTACTTCTGTGTTTTGTGCCCAACCAAAAGGAGAGTGTGCTTTACCGTCAGTGCCTGGAATTATTACTAACCATGACGAACTGCCATCGCTGCGCTTAAAACGTTGAATTGCAATAGTAGCAGCATCTGGATTAACAAGTGGTGGTCTAACGCCCAAATTTTCGCTTCCAAGTTCCGTTAAATTTTCTAAAGTTTCAAGCAGATTACGTCCAGGTCTAGCAAGAACAGATCCAGGTTTTCTCCACGTCTCATTTACTTTAGTGAGAAGTAAATTATTACCTTGCTTTCGATCATTAATAGGCGCGCTTACGAAGCTAAGAGCACTAGAAATAAATGGAATAGCTTGTGATAAATATTTTTGAGCATTGGATAAAAAGTTTAGTGAGGTTTCACGCTCTTTTTTATTTATGGGGCCTTTCGCATTTCCGGCAATAAATATTGGCAAACTTGTAATAGGATTTAAAATAAGGTGCTGCGATAAACCTCGAATAATTCCTTGTTGTATATTCTTAGTTGCGTAGGACCATCTAGCAAGATTTTGGAAACCTGAATGATTTTTATTATCTTGATTAACGGCGAAACCTGCGGACAATAAAACATGTAAAGCAAAAATAGGGTTTGCAAGAGCCAAGAAAGAAATTTTATTGTCTAACTCGTCTTTTGCACGAAATTCTGCATCTTCATACAAATTATTTGCTCTTGCAATAAGAAAAGCAAGATTTTCTAAATTTTGAGACATTAAATAACATTTATGAGCATATTCATGACATATGCTTTCAGTTAAAAATGATTGCGAAGAATCATGAATATATGCTCCTGATTCTTTTTGTATACCATAATTTTGACCGGCAATAACCATCGCTGCATTAAGCCATAAATTTTTTAGCGTAAGTAATTCTTTAGCAATATTATTGAGTTTTCTGGAAAAACTAATATACGCTTCTCTATCAGCAACGCTAAGCGTCATTCCACCTACAACAGAGGACTTAACTTTCCAAGACATACTATATTCCTCCGCGAATGTTATATAACGCATACGCTTGTGCAGAAATATTTTTCATACTATGACGAAAATGTTCGGCTGCAAGCCCTTGCCAATCTTCTAATTCAGTCGCTGCGGATTCTGCCATAACGCAGCGAGCGCACTCTTGAGTGCGTTGTATAAGCCATTGCCATTCGTAATATGTGTGCATAATCGTTATTACACACGTTTATTAATGAAAAGTCACTAAAAAATATTCAATGTGGTTAAAAGGTTATTAATACTTATTGCTTCGCTTATAGATAATCGTTGAAGATTTAATTACCAAGGCTTATTGCTGCTTTCATCAGTTTTAGTACGTTTTTCTGTCTTTTCTAAACCTTGCTGGTCTTCTTGATTCTGTGAAGATTGAGAATCCACATGATCGTTCTGTTTTAGCAAGTTTTCAACTTTATTGCGCTGAGCATTGCTCAATTGAGGGTTAGACGAATCTGACTGCTTTTTATCTTTAGAAGAATTGTTAGAATTATCGTTTTTAAAATGATTGTTATGCTTTTTCGGTTTCTGTTGCTTATTAGTATTGTTTTGATTCTGCTTTAATTTTTCTGTTAACTTTCGTGATAATTCAGCATTTTTGTCAATACTATTTCGAAGTTGAGGAAGCAGTATCATTTCTTGAGATTTAGCATCATCAAATTGCGCATCAGTTTGCTGTTGCTGAGTTAAAAGCACATTCTTGTCGCTATCGATACTCTTAACAGATTTTATGTTAGAAATAAGGCTATCCGTAGCAGTATTATACGCGTATTGTGCTCTCCAATTTACGATAGCAAAATACGCTACGAATATCGCAATAATCAAGAACAAAAATGTAACAATGCGAATAATTGTGCGACTAGACATGTGCTTCATACTAATTTCCTTGAAGTTATAAACCACGACATTAATTCCCAAATTAAAAGTATCGACGCAAATATTGCAAACGGCCAAATAATTGGTTCAGGTCTCAAACGAGGTTTTGCTGTCTCGTTCATTCTCCATTGGTGTGAGAGAATTGGTTTTGCTTCGTCTCCAAATGTTACGTTTAAAGATGAGTGCATATACTTGCCGCTAAGTTCATCGGCAATATTTCGTAAGTTCTTTTCATCGAGCTTTGAAATGCCAGGATTTCCTGTAGCCGGATCAATAACCCATTGATTAGAGGTATTGTCTTCGCTGTAGTCGTCAAGTTGCAGCTGTGTTTTTTCCAAAGGTATTTTAGCTCCTTTAGATGAGCCTATTCCAATAACAAATGCGTTAGTAATATAAGCTCTGAGCGATGAAAATGTGCGGCGTTTTCGTTGAGTAGTTTCCTCACCGTCGCTTAAAATATACAAAACTGTTGTATCATCTGGATGAGCATCATGTATAGTTTTTGCAGTAAGCAAAGTTTGATCTATAGGAGCGTCAAGACTAGTTCCAGTAGCTACGCTAGTTGGCTCAGTTCGTAGAGTATTTATCCAATTGTCAACTGCTCTAGCATCAGGCGTTAATGGGACATCAACAGACGTAGAAGCACCAAAAGAAATAGCAGCAAAACTTGAGTTAGCATAGGATTTTGTTATTTGATGAATAATATTCCTTGCTGCTTCAATACGCTCAATCTTACTATTTTTTGCATAATCAGCGTCTTTTGCTCTCATTGAACCTGTTATGTCTAGAGCAATAATCACATTTGTTGCATTTACTGCTCTTTGCAAAGTTGAACGCATAATACTTGGAGATAGCACGCAAATTATTAGCATTATACATATGCCAATACGTCTTAATCTCATGCAAAAAGTTTCATCACTTGATCCAGGTTTCCTACGTATAGGCACAATTTCAAAAAACATTGCTGCCAACAAAACCAATATTGCAATAATCGCAATAATCCAACCATATGACGGAGAAAAAACCAACTGACCTGCTTGAGAAGTGTCAGAAGCTTCAGTTTTAGCGTGTGCAAACAGTAGGGTAGTAGCAGAAAATAGTGTTGTTGTCATCGCTTCATCCTCTTTGCAATAGCTAACCAAATCACAACGCTAAACACAGTAAGCAAAACCCAAAGACCAGGATCGTCGCTAAATGCAGACTGAGCAGTGCCTTGAGGAATTGCAGTATGTCTTTTTTCAATTTCTTTTACTAAATTAATAACAGAATCAGAATTGCGTTGAGAAAGGAAAATTCCACCATGAGATTCAATAAGCTGTTTCATTTCTAACGTAGTGTCATCATTCTCATTCTGTTTTGCGCCAGAATATAATCCGTCGACAGTAATTTTAGCTTGCTTTGTTAAATCTAAAGCTTGCTTTAATGAGTAAGTTTGTTTTCCAGAAACAACATTATCTGTAGCAAGAACAATGGAAGCACTTCTATTAAAACGGCTTTGTATTTTATGGTTATTATGAGCAGAACCATAAATAAAACCTGGAAGCATTGCTGCGCAACTAACTAAACCGTCTCCAATAAGAGATGTTGCGTTTTTGCGATTTTGAGTTCCTTCAAGCCAGTCAGAAATTTCCTGATATTGGCGTTGTTGTAAACGATTAATACGACTTTGCGATTGAACTCCGCCAAGCAAATTTGCAGCATATTGCAATTGTTTTTTAGCTAGTCGATAATCGTCAGTCAGTGGAAAAACTGTTCTAGATGTGGAGTTAAAAATGCTTAATCCAATGCGTTCACCCTGAAAATGCTCAATAAAATTAAGATACGCTTGAATTACTTCGCGATCATATGGTAAAGCAGAACCTGAAACGTCTAAGCATAAAACAATGTCTCTAGAACTAACTTGCTCGTTCGCATTAAACACTCGGGCTGGTCTAGAAGCAACAGCAAGCGAACTGCATAAGGATACTACCAATGCAGCCGCAGCAAACCTTCTAAACATTCGCCACATATACCATGAATGACTAGTAGTAGTTCCTTGTAGATCATTGTCAAAAGTAAAAGTATAGAATTTTCGCGTAATATTACTAGTTTGACTCTTATACTTCTTTTTTAAAATATTGCTACGAATGGAATCTAAAATTAGTAAGATAGCAAAAATTGCTACAGAAACAACAACGCCTGCAACAAAGAGCAAAGGCCATTGCCATCTCCATGGCCATATGTATTCCCAAACATTATTACTCATCAACGTTTGTCCTTCGTTTGCCAGCCTTCAAGCAATACTAAAACCCATTCAGCAGCCTGCTCAACAGTAGTATTTCGCGCTTGCTTGTTTGCTTTGCGATCAGCAAATTCTGGAGGATACAAAGCAGATATTGTTTGGCGTAACATATCAGCACCTTTTTTATTGCGCCATTTCAAACGCAAAGAAGCCAATTCTCCCAAAGTGTGAGTTTGAATATCTTCACCGCTCATCTTCGAAACATAAGATCTAGCAATAGAAGCCAATTCTGCACAAGCCTGATCTTTAGTAAGTTCATTGTTATGATACTTCTCAACAATCGCTTCAATATCTTTACGCCAAGCTTGTTTGTTTACATTATGAACGTGAACTGCTTCTGTAGAATTGCTACTTTCAGTTAATTTTTTTGGCTTTTTAAAAGAAAAATATAAAACCGCAAAAGCAATAAAGATAACAACAAGCGATGCAGAAAGTAGTATTAAAAAAAGCGTTTCATCATGTAAAGGCTTTTGAATATCTTCCAGGCTCATTCTATTCAACCTCCTTGTTAAATGAGTCAGCAAGATAATTTGTACGGCTCACTTTTTGTGCAGAAATATGGAACACTTCTTCACTTGAAGAACCATGAATTATTGAAGATTGAACACCAAGCAGCATATCGTATAAAGCGTTTATTCTAATATTTCTACGAGCTTCGACTTCATTTTTATTTGATTCTTTTTTCAAAAACACTGGTACTTTACGTAAAGTAATTCCATCAAATATTTGCAAATCAATTGCAGCATCAAAAGGATTAATAGGAGAGACAACAATAACTACAAGCTTATGATTTTGCGTAATTTTACGCAAAGATTCAGAGTTATGAGCTTGTAATGCATACTCATCAGTTATTAAAACTACCAGACCATTATTGTTAATATTTTTTAGTAACGAAGTAAGCAACGCATCAATGTCTCTGGTATTCCTACGAGTATTAAGCAACGTATAATCTAGATTTCGCTCAAAATCAGAAAGATTACTAGCAGAATGAACATTGATAACGTTTTTTCCATCTGCACACAACAAAGAAACAGCATCATGACGTTTTAAACTCAAAGATGCAAAAAAGCATGCAGAGTTAGACGCAACTTCATACAGAGATTCTCCAGAAACACAAGCTCCATTCATATTGATGCTTGTATCTAAAGCAATCCAAGTATGAGAAGACGAAGTACGCTCTCTAGAAGACACCATAGGTTGTCCAGTTCGAGCGCTCGCAGACCAATTCATCATGCGAGCTTCATCTCCTGGCTGCCACGCGTGTATGTCAATAACATCACCTGTGCCAAAACGTCTGTGTGAAGGATGGTCTCCCTCTAATAAGCCTAAAGCTTTACGCGCAATAGGCAAATCAATTCGCTGATCCAAAAGCTCAATTTTGCGACGCACGGCTTTAGCAGGTTCAGATAATACTAACCGCTTCGTACGCATCATGGCACAGGAACCGTCTTAACTAATGCATCAATTACTTGATCTGTAGTAATAGAATCAGCTAAAGCTTCAAAAGTTAAAAGTATGCGATGCCTTAACACTTCATGCGCAAACAATTTAATATCTTCAGGTATCACATAATCGCGTCCAGAAAGTAAAGCGTGAGCTTGAGCAATACGAATAAGTGCAATTGATGCACGCGGGCTAGCTCCCATACGAACCAATGAATTAATTGTAGGAAGTGGATGCGTACCTTCACCGCGAGAAGTTGCAACAAAATCAACTACATATTTCATAACTGCTTCAGAAACGTGTATGCGACGCGCTGCAGTACGCATAAAAACAACATCTTGCAAACTTATGCGTTGAGTATTTAGCTTTGAAGGATCAACGACATCCGATCCGCGTTGAGTAAGTAATTGCAGCATACGAACTTCCTCTTCAGGATTAGGGTAAGTCATAACTGCTTTTACCATAAAACGATCCATTTGGGCTTCTGGAAGATTAAATGTTCCTTCTTCTTCAATTGGATTTTGCGTAGCAATAACCATAAATGGTTGAGGCAGAGGAATTCTTTCGCCTCCAATAGTTGTTGCTCCTTCTGCCATAGCTTCAAGCATTGCAGATTGAGTTTTTGCATTTGAGCGATTAATCTCATCCAACAAAATAACATTTGCATGGATAGGACCAATTTGCGTAGTAAAACGTTGGGAAGCAAAATCAAAAACTTGAGTACCAACTAAATCTGCTGGCATTAAATCCGGAGTACACTGCACACGACGGAAACTACCTGACATAGCTGTTGCAAGAGTTTGAGCAGCAGTAGTTTTTGCGAGACCTGGTACTGATTCAATAAGAATGTGTCCGCCTGCAATAAGAGTAAGAATAAGAGACTCTCGTAAAGCGTCTTGACCGACTAAAGTTTGTGCAAAACGCGCGCGCAAAATATTTGCAATTTGCTGACAACGACGTATGTCATCACTCGAAATAGTTGCAGTGACTTGCGCACTTGCATTAGAAACAGCAGACGGTTGAGGTACAGCTGATCCAATGCCAAGCTTAGAAGCAATTGAAGTTTTATCGGTTAACGGTTTCTTCTGTGGTTGCGGTGGAAATAATGCCATAAGAGACATTTTAACCGATATGCAGTACTGACATGTTCAAAAATGGCATTTTTATTGTCTTTATAAGATAATTTGCAATATTTAAGACAATTAGATTTCTTGAGAATCTAGGGACCAATTAATTGGCAAAACTCCCATATTAATTAAGGCCTGATTAGCTCTTGAAAATGGATGCGATCCAAAGAATCCTCGCATTGCAGAAAGAGGGCTTGGGTGCGCTGAAGTAATAAGAGCTGCATTCGTTAGTAAAGGAGCCAAACTTTGCGCATTACGACCCCATAAAATAGCTACAAGCGGCAATGGATTACCATTGCAATCAGTTCTATTGTTTAATGCTCGAATAGCTGCATCAGTTACAGGCTCCCAACCTTTTCCTTGGTGGCTATTTGCCTTACCAGCCTCAACAGTTAAACATCTGTTAAGAAGCATCACACCCTGCCTGGTCCACGGTGTTAGATCTCCACTTTTCGGAGTTTCTACACCTAAATCGTTTACTAATTCTTTATAAATGTTTATGAGACTTTTTGGCAGTGGGCGCACTTTTGCAGCTGTGCAAAAACTTAAACCTACTGGATGGCCCGGCGTTGGATATGGATCCTGGCCAACAATTAAAACTTTTTAGTGGAATAGAAAAAGCACGCAAAATGTTGTGACTAGCAGGAAGAATATGATGTCCGCTTTCTATCTGCTCTCGCAAAAATACTCCCATTGCGCGTATTTGTGGCTCAACTGGCTTTAATGCTTCAGCCCAATCAGGATCCATTAGCTCGTTTAAAGGTTTAATATTTTGAGGATTCATATTGCTACTGTATGTCAAGGCATAC
>OBUR01000402.1_pt1 | contig 11653 bp, 6 predicted proteins | sample 1475951 | NCBI WGS metagenome assembly OBUR01 (sample SAMEA2579957, study PRJEB22360) | human gut metagenome
TTTGAAGATAATTATTTATTAATATATTTATAAATAGTTAATTAAAAATGGGATAAAGGAGTATTTTAATGACATTATTAACTAAAGTTTTAGATACTTTAACAGGCATATGTGTTGCTTTATTGTTTACCAAGTATTTTGTAAATTATGCAAATGATATGTTTGACTGGCACTTAAGATGGTATTTCCTAGAAAATGTACCTCATTTAGCACTCATTTTGTTTATTCTAGTATTTATCTTTGCTGTTCCTTCTGAAATGATTAAAGATAAAAATAAGAAAAAGCATAATGATTCATAATCAATAGGTATATAATCATCATATTTTAAGTGTCACTGGTTCAATAGAACCCAACTTATCGAATTAGATGATAAATAAATATATCTCGTAGGAGTTTAAAAAGAAAAAGGCACGCTTTTCCTATACTAATCTCGAACTACTTTATAAACATTCGTTACTCAATCTAAAACTTTGTTCTTCATTTCTATCAAAAAGGCCTACTGCATTTGAACTAAATTTCGAGTTATTAGTTGAATTATCAATTAATTCGTATATCAATGTCTCTAATAAACTCTAGATTTATCTTACTTCTCAGTTTTTACAACTAATACACTGATATGTTTATATATGTATTAAAGGAACAGATTAAAAAAGAGAAGACCCATATACATTAAATTTAAACTAAAACTTGTGATAACTTTTATCTTTAATGCATATGCTAGCTTTTTAATGGGTATTTTTAGTAATACCATCGATATAAGAAAGGGGGAATATGATGAGTAATATCACAGTTTATAATGTCATTGAATTGGGCGTAAACAATCTTTTAGCCGATTATGACAATTGGAATGTTGAAGAAGTATTAGATAAAGAAACTCAACATTTCCCAAACACTTTACATTGGCAATATGGTCATGTATTAACAATCTTTGAACAAGCATTATCATTGGGCAATCAACATGTCGTAGATGTTGAAAAATATAATAAATTGTTTGGATATGGTTCAAATCCTAGAGACTGGAAGGGACAAGATGTACCTGCTATCAACGAAATCAAACAACACATTCAAACATTACCAGAACGTGCTAAAAAATTAACACACGAGCAGTTAGCTCAAAAATTAGACCAACCTATCGCAGGTTGTAACACACTTGATGAATTATTAATGTTAAATGCTATCCATGTGCCATTACACACCGGTAAAATTGAAGAAATGACACGTGTACTTCGTGAAAAATAAGCACAATATATTTAAGCGTCTGGATTATCATCCCCAGACGCTTTTAAAATGTTTAGAGAATTATCAAATTTTATTTGAATGCTTTCGCTAAAACAAAGATAAACATATCTTTCGAGGAGTTTTATCTAGTATACGTACATTCTTCCCTCAACAAGCTAAAAACATAAATATCTGAGAATTCCCCTTGTAATCGTTCATTACTTCTCAATATACCTTCTTGCGTGAACCCAAGTCTAATTGGTATAGCTCTGCTTTTCTTATTTTTAGTAGACATTCGTATTTCTATACGATTAATATCATACACTTCATATACATAGCGAATTAACGCTTGAGTACATTTAGTCATAATACCTTTCTTTTGAAAGTCTTCAGCTAAATAATAACCAATTGAAGTTGTTTTATTAACTAAATCTAAGTAATGCAATCCTATGACTCCAATCAATTCTTTATTACTCCATATTCCACAATGAAATCCATTACCATCGATAAATTGTTGCAACGCCGAATGGATAAAGTGTTTACTATCTTCAACTTTCTTCGTATGTTCAACAAAAGGTAGAAATTCAGCTAAATAGTCACGATTGCTATCTACTAATTTAAATAACTGTTCGGCTTCTCGTTCTTCTAATATTTTTAATTTAATATTTTTATTTATTTGATAACTAAACATACAAAATCATCCTTTTTTAGAATTTTCTGTTATTTTAGTATACACGAATATAGGATTATGTCATAAAACTTGATTACTAGAATTCGATATTCTCTAAGTCACAAGTGTGTATGTAGTTCTCTTGTTTCTATTGTCTTATACCTACAACCAATATTAGAGTGAAAAAGCTTAACTTAAGATAGATCATCATCAACAACACAAACGTTAAAAACACTGAGATAACTTTTTAAAATATACTTCTCAATATTGATTAGTAAAATCCAAAATATGAATAATAAGTAGACATTAAACAATCTTTATTTTATTCTATAAATAATAGAAAATAAATTATTAGATTAAATTATTATTTTTTATTTCTAATTTAAGTTGAAACCGTATGTAATGGGAGGAAATCATAATGATATATTCTATCGGTAAGAATTTAGGTAATAAATTAACAGGTATAGAACAAGCTATGATCAATAGATTAAAGCTATTTAAAGATAATTTAGTCCCAAATAAACTCATATTCACATCTTGGTCACCACGTTTATATATGCATGCACATTCGTTAAACATCGATTCAAAAGATATTTTCAGTCTTTACGATTTTCTACAAGATAGTATTAACTTTGAGAAAAAACATATTGATTGGATAAATTATTGGCAAAATATATGTAATTATACCTTAAAATTCGTTGAAAATACGAATGATATTAAAATATACGATAACGACACATATAAAATGTATGTGCATTTTGTTGATTCAAATTATCAAACTTTAGACTATATTAACCATTTTGATATACAACAACGTAAAATTCGAAGAGATTTTTACGATACAAGAGGCTTTTTAAGTTGTAGTAGAATTTTAACCTCTCAACAAAAAGTCGTGATGGAACAATTTTTTACACCTACACAAAAAGTTAAATTTCAAAAATATTACAACCCTGAGCACGAACATCCTACGGTACAATCTATCATTTATAATACTTCACGAGGCGTTCGTTTTTTCAACGATGAAAATGAACTTTTAGCGTTTGCAATTAATGCGCTATATCATTTAGGAGACGTATTTTTATGTGATAAAAACATCGTTACAGGGCCAATCATTGATCAAACTGATACTAAAATACCAGTTCTCGCCGTTTTCCACAGTACCCACGTAAAAAATATCAATGATATATATCATTCTGAAATCAAACAAGCGTATAAACCTGTTTTAGATAACTTATCCCGATATTCAGGAATCATAGTATCTACTGAACAACAAAAAACAGATTTATCTGTAAAAATTAATAACGTTATTCCCATTTACGTTATACCTGCAGGTTATATTGATACAAATGAATCTCATCATAGTAGTGACAATAAACCATTGCCTAACAAAATGATTTCTATCGGCCGTTATTCTCCTGAAAAGCAATTAGGTCATCAAATAGAACTAATGTCTAAGCTAGTTCCAGCATTTCCAAATTTACAGTTACATTTATTTGGGTTTGGTAAAGAAGAAACACATTATCGTAAATTAATAGCTCAATATCATTTAGAAAATCACGTGTTTTTACGTGGCTTCATTTATGATTTAAATCAAGAAATAGAGACCGCCTATTTATCTTTATTGACAAGTAAAATGGAAGGGTTCAATTTAGGTGTACTTGAAACGATTGCTAAAGGCGTACCTACAGTAAGTTATGATACCAAATACGGACCTTCTGAGTTAATTGTTAATCATAAAAATGGCTTTTTAATTGAACAAGATAATAAAGAACAACTCTATCACAGCGTTAAAAAGTTATTACTCGATTCTAACTTAAGAGAACAATTTTCTAAGGAAAGTATTAAACATGCCCAAATATTTAATGACAAAAATGTTTTTGATACATGGCTCACTGTTTTCAGAACGTTAAAAGTTAATTTATAATCGCCAATTTATTAAGATATATAAGGGTGAAGAGAAGTGTGAAACATCATACATCATCTTCACCTTTAATTTATTCTATAATATTTCATCTTTAATCTGTGCCTTTTGATATTGAACATAGCCTGATATATAATGTTCGATATCATCAATCCGAACTCGATACCCATGGTGTTTTATGAAGAAACTACCAAGAATTCGCTTTGGATTTTTGAAGTACATTGCAATTTCAGGATAGAAAAATCCTACTCGTTGATATTCTGCTCTTGTATGAATCACATTGATTAATTTTTCTTCATCAATCAACTGAGTCACAAGCTCTTGACGATGTGTAGCTTTTGCTTTTTGAATAAGCTTATAGGTTGCCATTAACATTTCTAAAAATGTTGGGAATGTTGTTTCACGTTGTTCAATATATTCCAAATAGGTGTTCACATTCTTAATCCCAAATTCAAAATATTTATCTTGCGGACACAATTGAACTAACTCGTTCGTGCAATACCCAAGCCAATGATCATGGTATTGCCAATACTCTTTTTCAATAAATCGATCCATTAACTTCTTCACAACTTCCAACCATTTATCATTATGATCTTGGTGATATAAGCGTAATAATGCTAAAGCTGCTTCACCATCATAATAAATAATTCTAAATGATTCTTTCACAGTTAAATCCGGATAATTTAAAATATGAGTTGTTTCGTATGTATCTTGATTAATCATTGATAAAATTCCTCGAGCAACTTTTTGTGCCACGCATAAGTATTGCTTATTGGGGTTATGCTTTAAATATTCACAAACCGCAAATATAAAGGCAGCATTTTGTCCTAATTTTATTTCGTTAATATCTTTTGTATCATCAAAGATATATCCAACACCTTCATTATCATAGAAATAATTCTCAATAACGTAGTTAATTGCCTTTTCGACTATAGTTAAATCTTCTCCTAAATAATCTAAACCCTCTATTAATGCATAAGTTGAAGAAGCATGTCTTAATATATTATAGAAATTGATTTCTTTATCAAAATGTGGAAAATAACCATATTGATATCTTCCAGTATCTGATAGCATATTTCCTAGGAAATATGTACCACTTTCAATTAATTGGTCTATTTCTTTATGTAAATAATCGACCTTTCTTAATCCTTTTTTATAACCTTCATCGTGTAATTCATATATCTTTTGTTCGTCTAAGATAAAACCTTTAGTTTTGAACTTAATGACTTCTTTGTTTTCATAAAAATCATAAGCAAACTTTTTCTTATGGTTCGTATACTTTCTTAAATAGTTATTTATATTTTGTTCAGATAGAATAAGCTTCGTTTTCCCATCTGTTTTCACTGGTTTAATAAATGCATTAGTGTTTATTTCTTCAGGTAAAAATGATAAATTCCAGTATTGATCTAAAGCTATACCAAAATCAATATAATTTCTTCTAGTTTGCGTTAATTCATCTTTAACATCTTTAAATAAAGTAACTTCTTCTTCAGTAACAATGTCTATTTTTACCCATGAAGGAAACGCTCCTGTTTTCTGTCTAAACTTTTGAATTTCTTTAGTAATATCCCTTCTAAGGTAATTAGGCTTTTTTAATAATTTAACTTTGGCTTTTATATTAGATTTTCCAAGGCTTAAAAAAGTATATTCTTTTATTTCTATTGTTTTTTCAACATAATTAATCAATCTTTCTATATGATTTTCCATACTCATCTTTTTTCTCCTTTCAATTTAATATGATTTCAAACCAGGTCATATAGACCTGGCTTGAAACAACTTATAAATGAATCAATAGTGCTATTTTTCTTTATTATCTTTTTTACGACGTCTTCCTAATAATAATGCTCCTAAACCTGCAAATAAAGTTCCAAGTAATGTGCCTTTAGAATCATGATCTTCATTAGCGCCTGTATCAGGTAATTTATCTTTTGCATTTTTATCAGAGTCCGAGTCACTGTCTGCGTCTGAATCACTATCGGAATCAGAGTCGCTGTCTGCGTCCGAGTCACTGTCTGAATCCGAGTCACTATCGGAGTCCGAATCGCTGTCGGAGTCGGAGTCACTATCGGAATCCGAGTCACTGTCTGAATCGGAATCACTATCTGCGTCTGAGTCACTGTCTGAGTCGGAATCGCTATCGGAATCCGAATCGCTGTCAGAGTCTGAGTCGCTGTCTGAATCCGAGTCACTGTCTGAGTCCGAATCACTATCTGCGTCTGAGTCGCTATCTGAGTCCGAATCACTGTCGGAGTCGGAATCACTATCTGAGTCGGAGTCACTGTCTGAATCTGAGTCACTATCGGAATCCGAGTCACTGTCTGCGTCGGAATCACTATCTGAATCGGAGTCACTGTCTGCGTCCGAGTCACTGTCTGCGTCCGAGTCGCTATCTGAGTCCGAGTCACTGTCTGAATCTGAATCGGAGTCGCTGTCTGAGTCCGAATCACTGTCTGAATCCGAGTCACTATCGGAATCCGAATCGCTATCGGAATCCGAATCACTGTCTGAATCGGAGTCACTATCTGAGTCCGAGTCACTATCTGCGTCGGAATCACTATCTGAATCCGAGTCGCTGTCTGCATCCGAATCGCTATCGGAATCGGAATCACTATCTGCGTCTGAGTCACTATCTGAGTCAGAATCGCTGTCTGCGTCGGAATCACTATCTGAATCCGAGTCGCTATCGGAATCTGAGTCACTGTCTGAGTCAGAATCACTATCTGAATCCGAGTCGCTATCGGAATCTGAGTCACTGTCTGAATCCGAGTCACTGTCTGCGTCCGAGTCACTATCTGAGTCCGAATCGCTGTCTGAATCTGAATCACTGTCGGAGTCTGAGTCACTATCGGAATCCGAGTCACTGTCTGAATCCGAGTCACTGTCTGCGTCCGAATCGCTGTCTGAGTCTGAGTCACTATCGGAATCCGAGTCACTGTCTGCGTCCGAATCGCTGTCTGAGTCTGAGTCACTATCGGAATCCGAGTCACTGTCTGAATCCGAGTCACTGTCTGCGTCCGAATCACTATCTGAATCATCGTCAAAATAACCATTATCTATACTAAAGTCATCATGATCAGTAATCGTTACACGAACATCTTCCCCATCAGCATCTTTTTCATCATCATTTCCAGAATTTGCTGTAGTTTGAGTCATGCCTTCCGGTTTCTCAAAATGAATAATGTAATTACCACTATCTAAATTATCAAATTGATACTTCCCATTTTCATCAGTTGTTGTAGTGCTAATTATATTTCCTTTTTCATCCTTTAACGTTACTTTAACACCAGAAATTCCTTTTTCATTGTCATCTTGGATACCATCTTTATTTGTATCTTCCCATACATAATCTCCGACACTATATTTTGGTGTTTTGTAGAAACCACTATCAATTGTGAGATTATCAGCTCCGTTAATGACGCCTGTTGTTGTTATACCGTTGGAGTCTACAGTTATATCCTGACCTGAATTCGCTTTTGTCGGTGTATAACCTGATGGTGTCTCAAACTCGACTGTGTAGCTTCCATTTTCTAATCCTTTAAATTGATAATGACCACTTGCGTCTGTTGTCGTTGTGCCAATGGCATTTCCATTTTTATCTTTTAACGTCACTTTGACACCAGAAATCCCTTTTTCACTGTCGTCTTGAATACCATCTTTATTTGTATCTTCCCATACATAGTCACCTAAGTTATATGTTGGCTTGTAGAAACCTGAGTCTATTGTTTTATTATCTGCATCTTTGACTGTGACTGTTGTTTTCGTACCGTTTGAATCTTTACCTTCGTCACTTCCCGAATTTTGTTTAGTCGGTGTGTAGCCTTCCGGCGTCTCAAATTCTATTGTGTAATCCCCGTTCTCTAAACCTGTGAATTCATATTTACCATTTGAATCTGTTGTCGTTGTGCCAATAGTATCTCCATTTTTATTTTTTAACGTTACTTTAACACCAGAAATTCCTTTTTCATTGTCATCTTGGATACCATCTTTATTTGTATCTTCCCATACATAATCTCCGACACTATATTTTGGTGTTTTGTAGAAACCACTATCAATTGTGAGATTATCAGCTCCGTTAATGACGCCTGTTGTTGTTATACCGTTGGAGTCTACAGTTATATCCTGACCTGAATTCGCTTTTGTCGGTGTATAACCTGATGGTGTCTCAAACTCGACTGTGTAGCTTCCATTTTCTAATCCTTTAAATTGATAATGACCACTTGCGTCTGTTGTCGTTGTGCCAATGGCATTTCCATTTTTATCTTTTAACGTCACTTTGACACCAGAAATCCCTTTTTCACTGTCGTCTTGAATACCATCTTTATTTGTATCTTCCCATACATAGTCACCTAAGTTATATGTTGGCTTGTAGAAACCTGAGTCTATTGTTTTATTATCTGCATCTTTGACTGTGACTGTTGTTTTCGTACCGTTTGAATCTTTACCTTCGTCACTTCCCGAATTTTGTTTAGTCGGTGTGTAGCCTTCCGGCGTCTCAAATTCTATTGTGTAATCCCCGTTCTCTAAACCTGTGAATTCATATTTACCATTTGAATCTGTTGTCGTTGTGCCAATAGTATCTCCATTTTTATTTTTTAACGTTACTTTAACACCAGAAATTCCTTTTTCATTGTCATCTTGGATACCATCTTTATTTGTATCTTCCCATACATAATCTCCGACACTATATTTTGGTGTTTTGTAGAAACCACTATCAATTGTGAGATTATCAGCTCCGTTAATGACGCCTGTTGTTGTTATACCGTTGGAGTCTACAGTTATATCCTGACCTGAATTCGCTTTTGTCGGTGTATAACCTGATGGTGTCTCAAACTCGACTGTGTAGCTTCCATTTTCTAATCCTTTAAATTGATAATGACCACTTGCGTCTGTTGTCGTTGTGCCAATGGCATTTCCATTTTTATCTTTTAACGTCACTTTGACACCAGAAATCCCTTTTTCACTGTCGTCTTGAATACCATCTTTATTTGTATCTTCCCATACATAGTCACCTAAGTTATATGTTGGCTTGTAGAAACCTGAGTCTATTGTTTTATTATCTGCATCTTTGACTGTGACTGTTGTTTTCGTACCGTTTGAATCTTTACCTTCGTCACTTCCCGAATTTTGTTTAGTCGGTGTGTAGCCTTCCGGCGTCTCAAATTCTATTGTGTAATCCCCGTTCTCTAAACCTGTGAATTCATATTTACCATTTGAATCTGTTGTCGTTGTGCCAATAGTATCTCCATTTTTATTTTTTAACGTTACTTTAACACCAGAAATTCCTTTTTCATTGTCATCTTGGATACCATCTTTATTTGTATCTTCCCATACATAATCTCCGACATTGTATTTAGGAGTTAAATAAAAGCCAGTATCTACAGTCATATTATCAGCATTATTAATTGTTCCTTTGGCAACAACTACTTTACGTGTACCATCACGTTCACCATCTGAATCTATTGCATCATTTGTAGAATTATTTGCGGGAGATGGCGTGTAATTATCAGGAATCGCAAACTCGACTGTGTACGTTCCATTTTGTAAATTATCAAACTGATAATGTCCAGATTGATCAGTAGTTACACGTTGCAATTCTCTATTGTTACTGTCTTTAAGAGTAACATAAACACCTGCTAAACCTTTCTCATCATCATCTTGAACACCGTTTTTATTTTTATCTAACCATACATAGTCACCCAGACTATATGTAGGATTATCCCCTTGTGCTGTTGAAGAACCATTGAGATAAGACACCGTTGTAGACTTCGTTCCACGGTAAAAATCATTTGTATTGGTAGTACCATCTCTTGTTAACCAATATTCGGTATAAACATTTCCAGTTCCCGTTGGTCTCACTGCTTGAGTTACAATATACTTTTTACCATTTGCCATACTTCTAGCAAAATTGATATCAACTCTAGTACCATCTGCACTTACTTTAGGTGCAAATTGACTTGTCACATCTTTTACATTAGAACTATTTAAATCAGGATTGAAGCTATCTACCATCGCATTGGTATCCGTCACTTCGTAAACTTTCACTTCACCTGGTATAAATTTACCATTTTTTACTGTTGAGAAATATTTAGCATATTTAGGGTTTTGGTTATTTTGGTTTAGATAAACAACTTCGTTATGTTTATTATTTACATTATCCACATTTGCTACCGCTGCTGTAGTTGTATTGTCCTTTTTATTACCATAATCCACAATGAAGTCTTTTTTGACTACTTCGTTAGCAATCGTCACTTCCATAGGATAATTCTGATTATCCTTAATTGCTGTTTCCCTCTTAGGCGTCGCAATTAAATCAAAACTACCTGTAATATTTTGATATTGATCAACATAGTTAGTAAATGTATAAGTCGTCGTATTTGTAGTTTTATCATATACACCATTAGCTACAATAGAGCCATCCTTACTACGTAGTTGAGTTTTTATTGCAGGAAGTTCTAAACCACCCGGTCTAATATACTGACCATACTTAATAGTAAAAGTATCTCCCTCTTTTATGCTGTCATCTAATTCATAATTTGCTTTTAAATTAAATTGTTCGTTACTTGTTGGCCATATTACGTTATTAGCGTGATTATTACTCTTATTAAGTGAAAGCGTAGGGTTTGTGATTTTAACTTTATCATTCACATTTTTACCACTATTAGGCTCAGCAGCTAAACTCATTAAATTCATGCGTGGACTTGCACTCTTATGTGGTGAATTTTTTGATTGAGATGTGTTTAGAGCTAATGGCGTATCGACACCATAATCAGGGTTAGAAAAGTCTTTTTTTAGTGCTTCAGCAATGATTGCTTCATTGATTTGTTCTCTAGATGCAGCTTTTAAATCTAAATTATCTCTAACTGCATTTGTAATTGCTTCTGTTTCATTAGAATCAACACCTAAACTAGCTACAGCACTTCGTGTGTAATCTTGCTTATCATTGACTGAACTATCTGTTGAAACAGAAGGTGTTTTTAATTTAGTTGTCGTGTGTTCAACATCTTGAGTAGGTTCATCATTAAATTTTGTTTTATATACTTTTTGTTCTGATGGTTTTGAATCTAATTGTTTAGAAGGTGCTGACTGATTATCTGTACTGTCGTTATTTGCTTGTGATGAAGTTTTCTCACTTTGAGTTGGAGAGTCATTTGTGTCTAAATTTGATTTATTAGTAGACATTTGAGCTTGCTTAGTAGAATGTTCGTCTGTTTTACTTTCTTTAGATGTCGTTGAGGATGAATTTAAATTATCTTTTAAAGATGGATTATTCTTCTCAGTCGAATCTTGTTGTGTAGTTGAGGTTTTGGGTGTTTCAGCTATTGATTCCTCATTAACAGTTGGTGCTTCAACTTTTTTTACTTCAGTTGCATTGTTTACATTTGTTGTTTTCTCAGAACTATGTGATCCGTTGTCTAAATCGACTTGATTAAGTTTTGAGTTTTCATTATCACGACTACCTTTCTGTTCTTCTTTTGAAGCTGATTCTAATTGATTGTCTTCAGCCGCTTTAGCCTCATTGTCTGCGGCACCAAACATTAACGTAGCACCCACGAGTATTGAAGCTGTACCTACTGTGAACTTCCTAATCGAGTACTTGTTTACCTTGTTGGATAGAAAATCCACTCTCTTGTTAATTGGTCCTTGTCTTCTCTTTTTCATACTATACCTCCAGTTAAAATAAATATTTTACAAGGAAATAATTTGAATATTTACTTGTAAATTGCATTTACATTTTTATGTAAATACTTTATAAGCATAATTTATCCAATAAAGCAAAACAATACTTTTTTAAAAAAATAAATTAATATAATAATATAAATTACCCCAATTATTTTTATAATTAC
>OBUR01000409.1_pt1 | contig 11437 bp, 10 predicted proteins | sample 1475951 | NCBI WGS metagenome assembly OBUR01 (sample SAMEA2579957, study PRJEB22360) | human gut metagenome
AATTGTATTTAAAGACAAAATATATCTCAATTATCTTTAATTAAAAATAGGGAGACGACAGCAGTGAAAAAACATTTAAATACTTCAATAACATTTTATATGTCCATTCTTTTTACGACTATTTTTATGGGATCATCTTTTCCAACTGGCAAATATTTAATTTCAAATGAACATGTTCCACCTATGCTTCTTGGTGGATGGCGATTTGTTATCGCAGGATGTATGATGTTAATCCTTACATTTATGAGAAATGGGGAAAGGGGCATTCTACCCACAAGTAAAGGGAATAGTTATAAAGGATTTATATTAGTGTTCGTTATTGGATTTTTACAAACAGCAGGGACGATGGGATTATTAAATTTTGCAATGGCATTTGGCGTGTCTTCTTCTATATCATCTATTCTATTATTTACGAACCCGCTATGGCTGGCCTTTTTTGCGCATTTTATTTTAGATGAAAGGTTAACAAAAATTAAAATTACTTCACTTATACTTGGTGTGTTTGGAGTAGGATTATGTCTCGGATTAGATGAAACAATATTTGGATGGGGAACGCTTTTTGCACTAGCTGGTTCATTATGTTGGTCAATCAATACAATAGTGACAAAAAAGGTAGTGTTTGATAAAGGGCCCTGGGTTTTAACAGGATGGCAACTATTATTCGGTGGTATGTTTATGCTGATAATGAGTCTCGTTTTAAAAGAACATTATACACTTAGTTCGCTTAATCATTGGGGATGGATATGGTTCTTTTGGCTTATTATTCCAGCTTCTGTAGGTTCATTTGGATTATGGTTTTATAGCTTAAGCCAACGAGGGGCAACTACGGCGAGTAGTTTCTTATTTTTAGTACCCCTATTTTCGACACTATTTTCAATTATAGGATTAAGAGAGCCCTTCACGCTTCATTTAATTTTAGGAGGTTTATGCGTTGTTGTGGCATTAATGTTAATTCATCGTCAACCGAGGAAAAATATTTTATAAAATACAATATTCAATACATTGAATATAAATATATATATATTAATAGAAATTAGGTTATATAAAACGTTAGTTAAGCCTTTTGAAGTTGTCTTAATTTTAACATAATGAAAAAATATGAAAACTTGTCATTACTATATTTTTGAGAAATAAAAAATTTAAAAAAATCTCTTCACAGAGAATGTAATTTTGTGTAGTATATCTTTCATATGATTTTTAGAGAGAAAGGAGGAAACAATAATGAAAGATAACAGAATGATGTTTTTCATATTTATGTTAGGTACATTTACAGTTGGAATGGCAGAATATGTTGTTACAGGATTATTAACTCAAATTGCAAGCGATATGAAAGTGCCTATTTCGAGTGCAGGGTTATTAATTAGTGTGTATGCAATTAGTGTTGCATTAATCGGTCCATTAATGCGTGTATTTACTTTAAAAGTGCGCGCACAACGTTTACTCCCAGTATTGATGGCCATTTTTATTATAAGTAATATAATAGGGATGTTAGCACCGAATTTTCCAATATTACTGTTATCTCGATTATTGTCAGCCTCTATGCACGCGCCTTTCTTTGGCGTATGTATGAGTGTGGCGGCAGCTGTTGCGCCTCGTGGTAAAAAACCACAAGCGATTGCTCTCGTTCAAGCCGGATTAACAATTGCAGTGATGATTGGCGTGCCATTCGGTTCATTTTTAGGTGGATTTGCGAATTGGCGCTTTGTCTTTGGCGTCATGATTTTGTTAGCTGTCATTACTATGTTAGGAATGATGAAGTTTGTACCTCATGTTGCATTGAGTACAGAAGCGAGTGTGAAAAAAGAATTAAAAGTATTTAAAAATCCACATATCTTAATTGTAATGGCAATTATTGTCTTTGGTTATTCAGGCGTATTCACAACTTATACGTTTATGGAACCAATGATTCATAAATATGCACCATTTGGAATTGTTGGTTTAACTGTATGTTTATTTATGTTTGGCCTTGGCGGTGTGGTTGGTAACTTGCTTACAGGTAATGTACCAGAACATAAACTTACCCAGTACTTGTTCTATACCTTTGTGTTATTGTTTATAACGATTGTTTTATTTGTAACAGCAGTGCATAGTGCGATTTTAGCAATTATTATTTGTTTCTTATTTGGTTTCGGCACTTTCGGTACAACGCCTCTATTAAATAGTAAAGTGATTTTAAGTGCACATGAGGCACCATTACTTGCAAGTACACTTGCAGCTTCAGTCTTTAATATTGCTAACTTTTTAGGTGCCATTGTGGGATCAATACTATTATCAATGGGATTCCCATATCTTACGATTACATTTGTATCAGGCGGGATTATTATCTTAGGAATTATAATTAATACAATTAATCATTTGTATGAAAAAAAGTATGTTACATTTGATTATTAATCAAAAGCGTTCTAAATTGAGTGAATTCAATTTAGAACGCTTTTTTACAAAATGTAAAATGAATGTTAAATAATTACCTTAAAATTGACAACTTGAGGAATATAAGATACGTTGTGTTGCGTCATATAATCAATTAATACTTGTGCGCCTTCCTCTTGAATATCTTTAACGACTGGCGCTTCTGCAAACATTTTATAATCTCCGCCTCCAACTGCACGATAGTTGTTCACACATATGGTATACGTTTTTGTGTCTTCTAAAGGTGAAGCGCCGACTTTAATATCTGAAACACGTTGTCCTACAGGTGCACCAGCATGAATGGTATAAGAGATTCCTCCATACATATCATAATTAAAATGTTGAGGTTTTGGAGATAAAAATGTGTCACTGACTGTGATTTCATTATTGTCATTTACACTAAAATAACTTGCTGATTTTTCTAAAGCAGCTTTAATTCCTTTGCCATTAAGTTCTAAAACTTGGAATGTATTAGGAAAAGGATAGTTATTAATGATATCTCGCATTGTGACTTGTTGATTAAAGCCTTTAGCTGAATCAAATAGCGCAGTGCTTGCTATATCTGCACCACTTTTTTCTAACAAAATATAATTTATCAGATTAATAAGTGAATGAGGGTGTGTTCGAGCTTCGAACTGATGAGTGACTAGCATTGGTTCTGATAATGTTGTAATGTCTGTATCAAGCCAATCTTCAAGTTTATTTAAAAGTGAATGATCGTTGTTAGATAATGTTAATGAAAGATGAGAAGGCACAGATACAAGAGTGCTCTGTTTATCTGTAATTCGATGTTCATAATCCAAAGTTAATGTCACCTTACCAAATTCTGTACCTCGTGTACCTGGTTGGATAATAGCGGTATCATTTTTTATCATTGCAATATCACGATGTTGGTGTCCTGTTATAAGCACGTCAATATCTTTATGGAAACGTTCTAGTATATCAGATCCTTCATTTTCTCCAGTTAATTCTTCAGTAGGTATATCAGTATCAAGACTTCTTTCAAAACCGCCATGATAAGACACAACGACAACATCTGATTTTTTACGAACGTCTGGTAAAATACATTTTAATGTTTCAACTGCACTGTTGAACGTTAATCCTTTAATATGGGCAGGTTGTTCCCAATTTGGAATGAATTGTGTTGTTAATCCAATGACGCCAATAGTTATATCGCCACGTTTAAAATAATTTACGCCTTGACCAGTCAAAGGTGCGTTATTGTGATCAAAAATATTTGCACACAAGATAGGGTGATGAAGATGGTTTAAAGTATTTTGTAAATAAGGTAATCCATAATTAAATTCATGATTACCTAATGTACCAAAGTCAAAATTAAGACGATTATAAATATCAGTAAGAGGTTGACTTGATTGTTCTTCAGTTGCTAGGTAATGGCATAAAGGAGAACCTTGTAAAAAATCACCATTATCAATTTTAAAACTATAGTCATCGTGTTGACGTTCTTGTTCGATAAGTTGATTTACTTTTAATAGTCCCATAGGAAGATTTTGGTTTCTTTTTGAAAAGTCAGTGGGAAAAATATAGCCATGTATATCACTTACGATATAAAAAGAGAGTTGTGTCATAGGTCATTTCCTTTCATAAATAAAGAGATAAAAAGGGAAGTAGTTTATTGAACGCCACATACCTTTATTATCTCTTATGTGTTGTATTACTATTATAAATTATTGAATTGAACCTGTAGCAAGCGTTTTACTACCTTGTTTTAAACGAATATTCGCACCCGAAATAGGTTCAGATGTTTTAGCTGTAAAAGTTAACGTTGCGTTACCTTGATCATCAGTGGTTACACTTTGTTCTTGACTATAGCCTACCGTATCATAAGTTTGCCCATCTTGAGAAAAACGTGCAAGTTGTCTACCACCATCTTGATAAATACCTAATTTTAAATGATCAATAGTTGTATTTTTAGCCATGTTTGTTAATTCAACTTGAATATTAAATGGTTGATTCACTGATACATTATCTGGTAAATGGAATTGAACATTATTGCTAGAAATCATTGAATTAGAAGTAGTTGTATCTTGGGAAGACTGTGATGTATTCGTATCCTCTTGTGAATGATTGTTTTCAGTTGTATTGTCTTCTGTACTATTCGCTTTGTTATTATCATTATGGCTACCATGATTTCTATGTTTACTATTTAGTTGTGATGATGTACTGCCATAACTACCTAGTTTAAATGTTGAACGGTCATACCATTTATAACCAGTTGGAGGTTGTGACCATGGTTCTTTTTCAGGTTCAGTTGAATGTTGTGGTTGTTCAAAGTTAAGTAATGGTGTTGGTTGATCTAACTTAATACCTGTTTCTTTTAAATTCGGTGTATGATCTTGTTTTCCAAACCAAGTTGTAATATTTTCAAGTAATTTACTATTATCTTGTTCTTTAAACCCATCATACGTTTTCTTAGTTCTTCCATTATCTTCACGTACATATTTAGGTGTACTATCTTCGACTAATGATGAATCTCCAATGAAGGCTGCTTTTCCTTTACCTACTTTTGAGATAGCGACATAAGGACCCTCTGCGATACCACCGCCATTGTAAATACCTTGATCGACTGCATGAGACCAACGTTGTTTTTGAGATAAATGGTCTGGTAAGAAAATAATACCTTTTGCTTTTGTAGGATCTGTAATGGCAAGAGTTGAACCAGCATGCATTGATACAGAATGTACACCTTCAGTAATACCAAAGCTGTCACTAGATGACACAATATTTTGAGTATTTAAATCACCTAAAGCGTTGTAACGGAAACGTACGCCGAAGTGTTCAGAAAGCCAATCTGAACTTTTAACATTGCGCATAGCTTTAGAATGTTTTTCCTCATTTGTTAAATCTTTGATGATATCTTGATATGCACCACGACGATAACCATTCATCACTTCTGAAGAATCGAAACGATTTAAGTTTCTGTCTGCATTATAATGATCAGAGATAAAGATGATATTGCCACCTTTTTCAACAAAATTAAGCATAGCTTGTTGTTCTCTCTTTTTAAAAGGAATATTGGCTTCTGGAAGAACGAGAATATTGATGCCGTGTAGTGTATTAGGTGTAATATTAGATTCTCCATCGATTTGTTTCACAGTATAGTCTTGTTGACGCATTGAATCAGCATAATCGGAAAAGCCACCATCAATGACCCAATCAGCAGCTCCTGCCGTTTGGCCGTGTGAAGCGTCAAAAGCGACAGTTTGAGTGGTAGTTTGATTTGGTGCAGCGTGACTAATTGGCGTTGCAGATAATGTAATTGCTGAAGCTAAAATAGTACTACTTAATACTTTTATCCATTTCATATTTTTATCTCCCAAATATATTTTTAAATGATTTATAGAAAAAGTATAATAAAAAAATAAGTTGATAATAGATTATTTAGAGAATGTTTAAATAAATTTTACAATTCTTTAACAGTGTAAAACAATTCTATAAAAAATTCACACATAATGAATATTATTTTGGTTAATATTGTGCTACTCTTAGTATTGTCAAATGAAATGCGTTGACAAATTAAATGAATGTATACATAGCGAACGGGGGCAATATGTTATGAAGCAATTGAAGTACCTTTTAGTATTAGCGCTATCAGTTATTATTTTTGCAGCAGCATGTGGAAATAATAGCTCGTTAGACAATAATAAAAGTAGTAATTCGGATGGTGGATCAGGTTCAAGTAAAGATGGCTACACACCTAAAGAATTAACTGTACAATTCGTACCATCACAAAATGCAGATACACTTGAAGCAAAAGCAAAACCGCTTGAAAAATTATTATCTAAGAAATTAGGTATTCCAGTAAAAGTTTCTGTATCAACAAATTACAATACAATTGTTGAAGCAATGAAATCTAAAAAAGTAGATGTTGGTTTCTTACCACCAACTGCTTACACTTTAGCACATGATCAAAAAGCAGCTGATTTATTATTACAAGCACAACGTTATGGTGTGAATGAAGATGGTTCTAGTAACAAAAAACTTGTAAAAGATTATAAATCAGAAATCTTAGTTAAAAAGAATTCAGGTATTAATAGCTTAAAAGATTTAAAAGGTAAAAAAATCGCATTACAAGATGTAACTTCAACAGCAGGTTACACATTCCCAATTGCAACAATTAAAAAAGATGCTGGTATTGACGCTACTAAAGATATGAAAATCGTAAACATGAAAGGTCATGACCAAGCCGTTATTTCATTATTAAATGGTGATGTTGACGCTGCAGCTGTATTCCAAGATGCACGTAACATTGTTAAAAAAGATCAACCAAACGTATTTAAAGATACTAAAATTCTTAAACTAACAAAACCAATTCCTAACGATACGATTTCAGTTCGTCCTGATATGAACAAAGACTTCCAAGATAAACTTAAAAAAGCATTTAAAGACATCTCTAAAACAAAAGAAGGACATAAAATTATTAGTGAAGTATACTCTCACGAAGGCTATACAGATGCTAAAGACTCAGACTTCGATATCGTAAGAAAGTATGAAAAAGAAGTTCAAGATATGAAATAATTATGACAATCACATAATTAAATAGGTAATAAAGAGAAGAGGCTAGGACAATAGAGCAATAATAGAAATGTACATATATCATTTCGTATGCTCTGCTCCCGACCTCTTTCTCTGTATTAAAAAGAAGGGTGTAAACATACATGAGTCAGATAGAGTTTAAAAATGTGAGCAAGATTTATCCTAATGGTCATGTGGGGTTAAAAGATATCAATTTAAACATTGAAAAAGGTGACTTTGCTGTTATCGTAGGTTTATCAGGTGCGGGGAAATCTACTTTATTAAGATCTGTCAATCGTCTACATGATATTACTTCAGGAGATATTACAATTGAAGGTAAATCGATTACTAAAGCTAAAGGTAAAGAATTATTAATGATGCGTCGTAATATAGGAATGATTTTCCAACATTTTAATTTAGTCAAACGATCTACTGTGTTGAGAAATGTATTAAGTGGTCGTGTCGGTTATCATCCAACTTGGAAAATGGTATTAGGATTATTTCCAAAAGAAGACAAAATTAAAGCAATGGATGCGTTAGAACGTGTGAATATTTTGGATAAATATGACCAACGTTCAGATGAACTGTCTGGAGGTCAACAGCAACGTATTTCAATTGCACGTGCCTTAGCGCAAGAGCCAGCGATTATTTTAGCAGATGAGCCTGTTGCATCTTTAGACCCACTCACTACTAAACAAGTTATGGATGACTTGAAAAAAATCAATGAAGAATTAGGTATTACCATTTTAATTAACCTACACTTTGTTGATTTAGCATTAGAATATGGCACACGTATTATTGGTTTACGTGCAGGAGAACTGGTTTATGATGGTCCGACAAGTGAAGCGAATGAAGATGTATTTAATGAAATTTATGGCCGTAAACTTAATGACGATGAGAAGCTAGGGGTGGAGTAATATGGCAACACCTACTACAAGTAAATATGATCAATATTTAAATAAAAAATTCTCTTTCAAAACTAGTTTAACTCTATTTTTAGTGATTGCGCTCGTCGTGTGGAGTTTTTTATATACGGGCTTTAGCTTTAGTGACTTAATGGTAGGGATTCCACAAATCGGTTCTTTCTTTGGACAAATGGTTCCACCAGATTGGAGTTACTTAAATACTATTACTAAACCTATGTTAGACACAATTCGCATGGCTATTGTAGGGACATTCTTAGGCTCCATCGTATCAATTCCAGTCGCATTGCTCTGTGCAAGTAATATTGTAAAAACAAAGTGGATTACGATTCCATCACGTTTTATTTTAAATATTGTACGTACCATTCCTGATTTATTATTAGCTGCTGTCTTTGTTGCAGTTTTTGGTATCGGACAAATTCCAGGGGTATTGGCATTATTTATTTTAACAATATGTGTTATTGCGAAATTGTTCTATGAATCGCTTGAAACAATTGATCCAGGCCCAATGGAAGCGATGACGGCCGTAGGTGCAAATAAAACAAAATGGATTATGTTTGGAGTAGTTCCACAAACAATGTCTACATTTTTATCATATGTATTATTTGCATTTGAGATTAATATTCGTGCCTCAGCAGTTCTTGGATTAGTAGGTGCTGGTGGTATCGGTTTATTCTACGACTCAACTTTAGGATTATTCCAATATCCAAAAACAGCGATGATTATTCTGTTCACTTTAGTCATTGTTGTCATTATTGACTATGTCAGCTCGAAAGTGAGGGAAAGACTCGCATGACACAAGAACAGCATCAGTTAGAAAAGAAATATCCAGTGAGATCAAAGGAACACAAACAAAGAATGATTAAACATTGGCTGATTACCATTGTTGTTTTAGCTATCATTGTTTGGGGTTTTGCAGGTATGCCTGCTTTAGAATTAAAATCTAAATCAATTGAAATTCTTAAATCTATTTTTAATGGATTATTCCACCCCGATTGGGATTACGTTTATATTCCAGCTGGAGAAGATTTGCTTCGTGGTTTACTTGAAACGTTTGCCATTGCTGTTATTGGTACATTTATTGCAGCAGTGATTTGCATTCCATTCGCATTTTTAGGTGCACGTAACTTAGTAAAAGTTCGACCAGTCACAGGGATTACTAAATTCATTTTGAGTGTGATTCGTGTATTCCCTGAAATTGTTATGGCGTTAATTTTCATAAAAGCAGTAGGTCCTGGTTCATTTTCAGGGGTACTTGCTTTAGGGATTCACTCAGTAGGGATGTTAGGTAAATTATTTATAGAGGATATTGAAAGTTTAGACTTCTCATCAGCCGAGGCTTTAAAAGCAAGTGGTGCGAATAAAACTAAAACACTTGTCTTTGCGGTAATCCCTCAAATTTTACCATCATTCTTATCTCTTATTTTATATCGCTTTGAATTAAACCTACGTTCAGCATCTATTTTAGGTTTAATCGGTGCTGGGGGTATTGGTACACCACTGATTTTTGCACTTCAAACACGTTCATGGGATCGAGTAGGGATTATCTTAATCGGCTTAGTGATTATGGTAGCCATTGTTGACTTTATCTCGGGAGCTATTCGTAAACGTATTGTGTAATAGAAGATATAATTTAAACGTTTTATAAACAAATAGAGCTATTGCTAGGACTTAGAAAACTGGACAATAGCTCTTTTATAATGCATGAAAGAAATGTTGTTACAGTATTAGTAACAGATACTTAGAAAAATACAGTTATTGTTTATTTAGAAAATTTACGTCTAAGGCTAATTACACCTACGCCTAATATGAAAGCTATAAGACTGTAAACAAACGGTGTGGTTGAGGTGCGTTCACCTGTCATAGGTAATTCATGATGTAATGAAGTTTGACTCGCTTGTTGAGAACGAGTTGCTTGTTTAATAAGTGGCGAATTCATTTGTGATTTTGTTGATTGATCTTGTTGTTTAATTAAATGATGCTTTTCGACATAGCCATTGAATCCCATGTCATTATCTTCAGCTTGGTGTTTAGCAGAGTCTTGTTGAGAATTAGACTTAGGTGCTTGTTTAACTAGACCGTTTTGTTCGGCATAGCCATTGAATCCCATGTCATTATCTTCAGCTTGGTGTTTAGCAGAGTCTTGTTGAGAATTAGACTTAGGTGCTTGTTTAACTAGACCGTTTTGTTCGGCATAGCCATTGAATCCCATGTCATTATCTTCAGCTTGGTGTTTAGCAGAATCTTGTTGAGAATTAGACTTAGATGTTTGTTTAACTAGACCGTTTTGTTCGACATAGCCATTGAATCCCATGTCATTATCTTCAGCTTGGTGTTTAGTAGAATCTTGTTGAGAATTAGACTTAGATGTTTGTTTAACTAGACCGTTTTGTTCGACATAGCCATTGAATCCCATGTCATTATCTTCAGCTTGGTGTTTAGTAGGGTCATTATTGTTAATTACATCATGATTGAAACCAGGATCAGTATCGTTATTGTCATCAACATCATGGTTGAAACCAGGATCTACATTGTTGTTACTATCTTGGGATGTAATTGGTTGACCATTGTTATCATGGTTGAATTCTTGGTCAATGTTACTTGTTGCTGCAAAAGCATGGCCGTGTGACATAAGTAATAGTGATGATGTTACCAATGTTGTTCCAAAAGCATATTTAAAACGTCTTTTAATCAATTTATTCACTCCTTAGTAAAAAGCATTCTTCATACATAAAGATGATTATTTAATAATTAAAAATATCATAAATATGTATATTTATAACTTAACATAATAATTTAATTTAAACCTTAATATCTTCTATCAACTGAATGACAGTTTTGTCATACATTTATTTAAGGCAAGCGTATGCTATTATATAATCAACTTTTTGAAACTAAGAGAGGGTGTTTTAATGCAATTACGCAAAGTTACAGAAGAAGACTTGTTCTCACTTATTAAACTTGAAAATGAGGGCTTTACGCCAGATGAAGCGGCAACGCCAAAAACTTTGAAACAGAGAATCAATAAAATACCTGATACATTCATTATCGCTGAAAAGGAAGGACGCATAATCGGATATATTAATGGACCTGTAATTAATCAACGATATATAACCGACGATTTATTTGAAGAGATTCAACCCAACCCTAACAGTGGTGATTATCTTAGTGTATTAGGTCTAGTCGTTAACAAAGATTATCAAGGACAAGGGACTGCGGGCAAACTGTTAGAGCAATTTGAGAAACTGGCGAAGCAACAATTAAGATGCGGTGTGACACTCACATGTCGAGAAGCTTTAGTGTCATTGTATGAACGTTATGGCTACAACAATGAGGGAGAATCAACCTCACAACATGCTGGTATAAAGTGGTATAACATGGTTAAAGAAGTGTAAGGATAAGGTTGAGACAAATACGTTTCAACCTTATATCTATATTATGTTTAATTTATTTCTTGAGTGTTCTAACATTTTTTATTCTCACATTTTAAATAGATATTTCCCCCTTTGGACATTCACTCCAGTAATTAAATAATACTTTCTTCTTAAAGCTTTTTGATTAATTTTTAA
>OBUR01000413.1_pt1 | contig 11341 bp, 10 predicted proteins | sample 1475951 | NCBI WGS metagenome assembly OBUR01 (sample SAMEA2579957, study PRJEB22360) | human gut metagenome
TTTTTAGTTAAATAGCAAACTTAGTACTGGAGGCAACTATGTTGCTTAATTTTAGCGTAGAAAACGCACTAAGTTTTCGTCAATCGCAACAATTCAGCATGCAAAGAACCGTACATGCAAAAAACAGTTCGTGGCCTCATCCAGATGTATCAACTCTTGCAGCCATTTACGGAGGAAATGCCTCAGGGAAAACAAATCTGTTAAAATGCATAGCATTTCTAAAAAATTTTGTGGAAGGAAGCTTCAAAAGCGGTAACTCAAATTCAAAAATAAATGCACTTCCTTTTCTTTTGAACAAAGAGTCTGAAAATAAACCTTCAACATTCTTTATAGAATTTATTGCAAAAGATAACAACAGATATAAATATTGGTTCACTTTCAATAATAATTACATTATTGAAGAAGGACTATGGCTTTTCCGCTCTACAACAAACAGAAAAACTGTGCTGTTTGAACGAGAGCATGGCAAGCCAATGCGATTTGGCTCAAACCTAAAAACCATAGGGAAGACTGTAGAAAAAATTACAAGAGACAACGCATTATTTTTATCTGCAGCTGCAGCATCAGGAGTGCAAGCATTGCAAGCTGCATACGAAGAAATAACTTCTACACAGCAATGCAAAACAGTTGACTTTGATAGGTATTCCAATAATTTGATAAAAGTTTTACAAGAAAATCCAGATTTTGCATCCAACATTAGCAAGTTGCTAAAATATGCAGATTTAGGATTAAAAAGTGTAACTGTCCAATCCGAACAGCTAGATGCTAAACAATCAGAAAAACTAGCGAGACTTGCAAATCTTATCAACGAACTTGACGGAGTTAACAATAAATTTACAGATAACACTTCTGAAAACACTGAAAAATTGCAAAAATTCAGTGTTTCACGTTTAATGTTTACACATTCTGGTCAAAAAGATTGCCAACTTCCTGAGGATTTTGAATCTTTAGGAACTAAAACAGCCTTACTGCTATTTACTTTCGTCATAAATGCATTACTAGAACATTCTGTACTCCTAATCGATGAAATTGACACAAGTCTGAGTATGCAGCTTGTTTCTGAAATACTCAAGCTTTACAGTAATCCAGAAACGAATCCTAACCAATCGCAATTAATTTTTACTACTCACGATTTAAGTCTTATTAGTAATTCTGGAACCGACAAAACTATTCTCGACAGAGATCAAATTTGGTTTATAGAGAAAAATACATTAGGTGAATCTTCATTACATCCACTTACAGAATGGGAAAAGCGCAGTGTTAACTTTGGTAAAAACTATCAACACAACATATACGCTTCAGCGCCACAACCGTCACTACATGATGTTTTTGCGGAAATACTTACAAATACTAACAGAAGCTAAAACACTACCAGTATTCAAAACAATATAAAACACTAGTACTCACGAGGAGCAGACTATGGTTCATGTTCCATCACACGGCCGTCCGAAAAAACAGTCGAAACGAAACAAAAGATTCCTTATTGTTTGCGGCGGCATAGTCACAGAGTTTGAGTATTTTAGCTATATAAAATCAGAGGTAAGTAAATATTGTGCTACATCATGGGATATTCATAAATCAATTAACATAGAAAAAGAGGGCGTAGACCCACTCACTTTAATGAATTATGCAATTAAACTTGAGAGATTGGACTGCAAAGAAGCAAAAAAAGAAAACTACGATCCGTTTACACTGGTATGGGTTGTAACAGACGTTGATGATTTTGGAGAGAAAATTCAGCAAGCTCAATCTAAGTCGGATTCAACTTTCGGGAAAGTAAAATTAGTAATTTCCAACCCTTGCTTCGAAGTATGGCTTATTGACCATATAAAAAGCTGTCCTCTTTCTTGTACAGAAACACAAGATTGCCAAAAAGAAGCAAAAGAACTTGGACTACTGCACAACACTACTGGGAATAAAAATAAGCATATTCAGTTAGAAAAACTAACTGAAAACTATAAAAATGCTTTTAAGAATGCAAAGCAGCATATGCGAACCGAACAGAGAGAAACTCGCAAAAATCACCCTTCAGTAACTCAAAAGTCAAACTACGCTCCTTGGACAGATGTGCCAGAAATAGTAGAAACAATATTGAATGAATGCAAACATGCTTCAGGAATAGATTTGTCAGAAAGATTGTGAATTAATAATGTAACTGTATACACATTCATTGCTGCTATTAACAGCAATGAACGCGGGGCGCGTGAAATTATAAAGAGGTTGTAAGTGATATGATAGCGCGATATTGGTGAGATATCACAGCCATAAATGGGGGGTATCACAGTCACGGAAGTCAAAATGACTGTCATAAGTCGACACATCTCGGTCAAAATACATAAGATCACTGTCAAAATATAGCCAATCACGTTCAAAATCGAAAAAATGACAGTCATATATACGAAAATCACTGTTACGAACGAGAAAATGACAGTCACAACACTTTTATCACAGTCATGGCCATGATAAACGTAAGCAGCGCAAATATACAAAAATCAGCAACTAAATTGACTCTAACCAAATGAGCAAATAATCGAATTGCAATAAATAACCAAGCATAACTAAAATTTGCGAAAGAAAACCGCTAAAATAGTGAATATGAGTGCAGTAACGACGCAATACGTTGAAGCAGCTGGCGGAATTATTTATCGCAAGCGCAATACTACAAACAGCTCAAATGCAGATGAAGAGACAAAAACAGACAGCAATGCAATAAATCCAAACCATGCAAATAAGCCAATCAGCGCAATAAAGTCTAGCGACGACGATTTTGAGCTTTGCCTAGTCTACCGTCCTAAATATGACGATTGGAGCTGGCCAAAAGGAAAGAATGAGCCAAACGAATCGCATCGCCACACAGCCGTGCGCGAAGTTGGAGAAGAAACAGGATATTCAGTCACGCTAGGTCCACACATTGCCAAAATAGAGTATCCGCTTGAGCGCGAAGGCAAAAAGTCTTCCAAGAACAGCTCATCAAATAACAGCCAAAATCGCAATTCCCAGCCGGAAGTAATAAAGCGAATCCACTACTGGATGATGCGCTTAATCGACAAGCCAACTGCAGCAAAGCGTCTCCCTGCTTTCGGACCAATTAAGCCAGCAAAACCTACTGAAATTGGCAATGTTTTATGGCTTACTCCTTCTCAAGCGCGAAAAAAGCTTACGCACGATAGCGACCGTGAAGTGCTAGACGCTTTCTTAGAAAAGCTCCACGCAGGTAAAGCAGAATACAGCACGTTGCTTCTAGTGCGTCACGGAAAAGCTGAGTCTCGAAAAACTTGGCAAGGAAGCGAAGCGACTCGACCAATCACACCTCTTGGAGCAGCCGCATCATACGCTTTAGGCCGTGAGCTTGCCTGCTACGCGCCGAATAAGATCATATCGTCACCTTGGAAGCGTTGCGTTGAAACGGTTGCGGCTTTTGCACACGACTCTTCACTTTCTATAGAGCAGGTTGCGGAACTTACTGAAGACCATCACGAGAAACAACCAAAATCTACATTGTCTGTGCTTATAAACGAAATACAAAATCTTGAGTGCCACACACAAAATACAAGCGAAACTAGCAATGCAAGCACAACTAACAACGCAACCGTCATATGCTTGCACCGACCGGTTATTGGCACTTTCTTTGATTATTTGCGCGAAATAACAAAACCTAGAGCACACAAGCGCATATTCAGTCAAAAATCTCCATATATGCCTACAGGAAGCGCAATAGTTTTGCACATAATTAGTACTCCTAAAGGCGCTCGCATTATTGATATTGAAAAGGTTCTTCCAAGTGTCTACTAGTTTAAATTCGCAATCGAGTTCTATTCATTCAAGCAGATCTGCTTTTATGCCAAGTCCTACAGGCTCTGCCCGCCCAAGCCGACCTGCACAAATGGATCCTGCGATGCTCGCGCAGATTGAAGGGGGCACGGACCCACAGGTTGTAAACGAAATTAGCCACACCTCCGCCGCTGTTTTACTTAACCGCGTTCATAAAACGCAGTCGCCGGAAATCGTTGAGCGCGTGCTGAATTTGGTTGAAAATGAGGGCATTGAAGTTATTGCAGATTTGTGGAGCCATGCGGAAGCAGAGTCTATTCCTGGAATGTTGTGGCGACTGTACTTACTGCGCATGTCTCTACGAAAGCAGCGCGAAGCTTACGCCGAGTACTGGAGCCTTGGCGAACCTGAAACAACAAGCGCATCCGCTATTACAGGAATTGACGAAGCTCCTACCGGAGAAGATATTGCGCGACTTGCAGATTCTATTCTTTCTGGTGCTTTTACAGGCGATTTTGCTGTAGCGCTTTACCGATCTTCAGCTTTTACTTCGATTATTGCGCGCGGAATGCAAGTTTACGCAAAAAAGTTAGACAAACAAGCAAATACAATGCACACGCAGAAAATTGCAAAAGTTTTGCATATCTCAGCAAATATGCACGCACTTTCGTTATCTTTTGCTCATGGAGCGAAATTATGGCGCGCAGAAAAGTTGGAATAAATTATTTGCGATTAAAATTGTGCGGCGCGTGAAAATAGAAAACAAGGTATACTCAAAATGATGCTGGCTTGTGTTTAAGCCCCGGGCTCCATTTTTTGCCGCTGCGAGCGGCGTTTGCGCCGACAGGCGCTTTCGCAAGTCAGTATCGTTTCTGTTCTGAATCTTGAATTTTAAGTTTTAGTTTTAGTTTTAGTTTTAGTTTTTAGATTTTGCTAGCTAATTTTAGATAAAATATATATTTTTACTCACATTTGTTTATATTTTGCGCAAAAATAACGGCACGCCGATAGCTTAACATGCCATGCTTGCATTACCCTAGAAGGTATGGATCTTCATGTTTTACATCATCCGCTGGTGGACCACAAGCTCACCGTTTTGCGTGATAAGAATACACCTTCTAATATTTTCCGCGAGTTGGTTTCCGAATTGGTAACCCTCGAAGCATACGAAGCAACCCGTAATTTGGAAGTTAGCGATCGAGAGATTGAAACTCCTATTTGCAAGATGACTGGCAAGCATTTGAACCGCCCACGCCCAATGGTTGTGCCGGTTTTGCGCGCTGGTCTTGGCATGCTCGATGGCATGACTCGCCTTCTTCCAACCGCTGAGGTTGGATTCCTTGGCATGAAGCGCGACGAGCAGACGCTCGACATTGTCACTTATGCCAACCGTTTGCCAGAAGATTTGACCGGTCGTCAATGCTTCCTTCTTGACCCAATGCTTGCCACTGGTGGCACTCTTATTGCCGCTACGCATTATTTGGCTGAGCGCGGCGCTAAGGATGTTACTGCTATTAACATTTTGGCAGCCCCAGAAGGCTTAGAGCGCTTGGAGAAGGAACTTGATCCTTCCATCGATTTTAAGGTTGTTGTTTGCGCTGTTGACGAGCATTTGAACGACAAAGCTTATATCGTTCCAGGTCTTGGCGACGCTGGCGACCGCTTGTATGGTTTGATTGATTAATACACTCACCAAATCAAGCGAAAACTAGAATCAAAAACTACAAAATAGCCTGCTGATTTGCAACACTTTGCAAGTTCAGCAGGCTTTTGTGTTAATTGATTGCACAATATTGCATTACAAATCAGATAATATAGCTCTAATATAACTAAGCTTTATTCACAGCTCCTTTAGCATATAAAGATTCTAAAGCATCGCGTAAAGTCCCACTGTAGCTGATGCCAGCTTTTTGCGCCCAAGTGTCAAGCCAAGCTGGAAGAGTAACATTTTTGCGAACTGACTGAGAACCGTATTTTGCAGCATAAGAATCCATATCAAGCGCAACCATAGATAACTTTGAATTAGGATTTTCTACAACAATATCATTAATATCGCTAGCTTTTGGCGCAGTCTTGCCACTTTCTAGTTCTGTAAGAACCCATCCGCTTGCTGCGTCTTCTGCCATAATCAAAGCATCTGCAAGATTACTACCGCCAGTTACACACCCTGGCAAATCAGGAACTTCTGCAACAAAACCCCCACTATTATCTTCGTATGGAGTAAGAATAACAGGATACGCTAATTTCATCATTTCACCTTTGTCTCACTAATTCCTGCCTGGCGCCAGATTGACTTAACAACCGATGGGTTAATATCACCTGGATGTTTAGGCACTGTGACTTTACCCGTTTTGGTTTTATGTACGAATTGGCAATGACTTCCACGCTGTGCAAAAAGTATCCATCCGTCTTTCTTAAGACGTTTTTCAATCTCTTTGTATCTCATAAAAAGATTATACACACTATGCGCATAGAATAAAATAATTGATCAAATTTTTACTAAATCATACATACGCCTATGCTCATTTACCGCGGACGAGTTACGGCCACTTTGCGAGCGCGCTCTGCTAATTCGTCTAGTTTCGCAAGCTCCGCGCGCTGGGCATCAGTTCGCTTGGGCGAAAATTCGCCGTAACGATTTTGTGCAGCGGTACGAATTAAAAAGTCAGCCAGACGCGGATTTTTCGGCAAAACTGAGCCGTGCATATACGTTCCAATAACATTGTATTTGCGCGCTCCTTCCGTGTGATCTTTGCCATTGTTACCGCAATTTTCACTATCAACCGAGCCAAGTGGCAGCGTGCCATCTTCCAAGCTTGTGCGCCCAGAATGGTTCTCGTATCCCACAATATCGCCAAAATCGGCACTATGCTCCACAAGATTTCCAATCATGCGCACGTCTTGACCAACCGTATGCTCGCCAAGTATTTCAATTCCTTTAAGCTTTTGACCATCAACGGTTTCAAAATACTCTCCAAAAAGCTGGTAAAGACCACAAATCATAAGCATTGGAACGCCATCTTTTGCAAGCCCACGAATCGCGTCTGCTCGCGCAAATAAATCTTCAGTGACTCTACTTTGACCATGATCTTGACCACCGCCACCAAGAATCATATCCACGTGTTCTGGCCATAAATCGCCAACATTGTACTCGCGTAGCACAGGCTCGTAGCCATACAATTCCGCTCGGCGCATAATTGTAAGCACATTCCCGTAGTCCCCGTAAATATTCATGTCTTTCGGGTACAACGACACAATATCTAGCACGCGATTTTCTTCAAAAGTAGCATTTGCTTTACTAATATCACTGGAACCATTCATGACAATTACTTCCCAACTCCAACGTCTTTAACTTCCGCAAGTTGTGCTAAAGCAGCGCGCACGCGAAGCATAGCAGTATACGTGCAATATATGCGCTTAGCATTTTTAGTATTGCCACTAAAATCGCCATTTACAAAAGCTTTAGCATCTTCTTCCAAATCCGTATTCACATTGCGAGCCTCAACCTTATCGTATTGCAACCGCAAAGCCATATCCCATGCGCGAGTGCCCGAAACACACGCAACTCCAGTGCCGCTAAAGCTTGCAAAATCAACGTCCCACAGCCAGCTCATATCTCTACCGTCAGCGTATTCGTCACAAATTGCAATCATGGTATCGTGATTTTGTGGATGGTCCGAAGCAATCGCAAGTCTAAAACCAATAGGATTCTTCACTAAAACAAGCTCAACAGGAGCGCCATTAACTTCAATTACTTCTCCTCTACCAAAAGCAGGAGTTACGTGCGAAATCGCTTCCATAAGCGCGTCGTCGTCGAATTTTTGCAGCGCAGAATTTTGTTTTGTAGCATCCGCTAATATAGCGCGAACTACTGTTGCAGCTGCAGCAGCGTTGAAAATGTTGTAAGCGCCGTCGAGTTTTACAGATGTGGTTTTACTCTTGCCATCAAGTATAAACTCGGCCTCATGGTCTCCAACTTTTGAAAGCACAACGTCTGCTTTAGGAAGATTGTTAGCCTTGCTTTCTGCAGTATCTTTGCAATTTTCGCTTTTTTCAGCAGTATTGTGCAAATCATCATCCGTTGGGAACATGCTTTTTACTGCGTCATCCAAACCAAAATACCGCACACAAGTCCCGGAAGGAACAACTTTTGCAAGCGCGCAAATACGTGAATCTTCGCGATTTAGCACTACCGTTCCTTCAGTTGCTGCAGCTACATTGCTTAATAGTTTTGCAGTTGTGTCAATTTCGCCGAATCGATCGAGCTGATCTCGCATAACATTTAGCAATAAAGAATAACGAGGCTTGATTTGATTTACAAAATGCACTGCGTACGCTTCGTCGAGCTCTAAAACTGCAATATCCGCATTTAATTTTGTGCCAAAAGCCGGCATTATTTTTGCAAGAGATGCCACTACTCCTCTAGTAAAGTTTGAACCGGTTGGATTAGTAAATACATTAAGCCCTGCGTCACGCAGCATAGAAGTTACCATACGCGTTGTGGTAGTTTTGCCATTAGTTCCGGAAATAAGAACTATTCCGTATGGTAATGATGCAAGAGTACGCGCTAGAAAGCCGGAATCAAGGCTCTCAATAACTTTCCCCGGCAATGCGCTTCCGCCATGATGTAGCACCCTAGAAAGAGCGCAAACAAGTTTACCAACAGCAGGCATTGCAAAACTGTACCAATGCTTATGCAAATTTTGACGCAACTTTTTATGCGATTCATGGTCGCGGCTTGACATACTAAATCACACCCCTTATTGCTGGTAGTCTTGCGGCATATCCATGAACTTGGAAGTTGCACCCAAGAAGGCAAGATTAAACGTGTCAGTAGGGCCGTTACGATGCTTTGCCATAATAATATCTGCTTCGCCTGGGCGATCTTCCTTATTGTAAAAATCAGGGCGATGCACTAGGAACACAACGTCAGCATCCTGCTCAATAGAACCAGATTCGCGCAAATCTGAAAGCTGTGGTTTCTTGTCGTTTCGCATTTCCGGCCCTCGGTTAAGCTGGCTCAATGCCACAACTGGCACTTCAAGCTCTTTTGCAAGCAACTTAAGCGCACGTGAGAATTCCGAAACTTCCTGCTGTCGGCTTTCCACGCGCTTGCCGGAACTCATCAGCTGAAGGTAATCAATAACTACCAGTTTCAGATCATTAGTTTGCTTCAAACGACGGCATTTTGCGCGAATTTCCATCAAGCTCATATTTGGACTGTCATCAATAAAAAGCGGAGCGTTTTGCATTTTTGTCCAAAAAGTATTAAGAGTATTCCAACGATCCGGAGTAATATCTTCCGCTCTTCGCATAGCAGCAAGCGGAATATTAGTTTCTGCAGCAATAATGCGCTGAGCCAATTCCACTTTGCTCATTTCTAGAGAGAACACAATAGACGTCATATTGTGGTGCAGTGCTGCTGAACGAGCGAAATCAATGCCAAGTGTTGACTTACCCATAGCCGGACGACCAGCAACAACAATCATTTGACCAGGCTGCAAACCTTGAGTAACTTCGTCAATATCTCTAAATCCAGTCGGCACACCTTGCTCAAGTTCATGATTTTGCATTTTATCGAGCTGATCAAGAGTATTTTGCAAAACTGGGCCAATAGCAACGTAATCTTGACGCACTTTGCCGGCACTCATCTCATACACTTCTGATTGCGCAAGATTTACAATATCTTCTGCTTGCGCTCCGGAAGCAGAATAGCCCATTTGCGCAATTTTTGTGCCAGCAGTAATAACGTTACGAAGAACAGCATTTTGGTGCACAATATCTGCGTAGTACATTGCGTTTGCGGCTGTTGGCACAGAAGCTACTAGGCTGTGCAAATAGTCAGCTCCGCCAACTTTATCGAGATTTCCATCTTTCATTAATTCGTTAGCTACAAGCACAACATCAACAGGCTGGGATCCTGCAAAAAGCGTAAGAATAGCATCATAAATTGTTTGGTGCTGCGGTAAATAAAAATCTGATGTTTCAAGCAATTGAGACACTTCGCCAATAGCATCTTTGCTCATAAGCATTCCGCCAAGCACAGCCATTTCTGCATCAACATCGTGAGGAGGCACACGATCAAACAACGTAGCACCTACTTCAGCACCACGATTTGCAACGCCAGAACCATATGCAGAGGCGTCACCATTGCCACCACGATTGCTCCCTGCGCGGATAACATTGCCTTTAGTAGATTGCCACATATCATTATCTGCCATAAAAACGAGTATAAACGCGCGCACGTATTATGAAAAAACGTAAATGCATTAACACAAAACTTTATTTACATTTTTAGCGCAGAATCCATCCACGTATCATTTCTTATGCGCAAACTATTGCCTATTGCACGCCCCCCAATATAAACAGCATTTAAAACAACCCATAAAGTAATAGTTCTTACCACGTCATTAGCATCGACGACGACATCAAAAACGCTTGTGAGCGCCAAAAATGTTAAATACACAGCAGCCATTACTGAGCAAGCTTTTGCTAAGTAACGGTGATCACCTGCGCCAATTAATACGCCATCTAGTGCCCACATCCATCCAGCAAGAGGCAAGAACAATCCTAATATTGTCATGCCTACAGAAATTAAAAATTGAATATCTGTATGCTGACTAAATAGTGGCGCGCAACTCCAACCCACGAAAATCATGAATAAACCGACTCCTACGCTGCTTACAGCTCCCACTTGAGCACAAATACGCGTAATCATTCCTGCGCGCTTACGACAGCCTGCACCTAGCGCTGCAGCAACAATAGTCTGCGCAGCAATACCAATTGCATCCAAAATATTCATAACAAAATTCCAACAGGAATTAGCAACCTGATACGCAGCGAGAGTATTGGTGCCGAGATGGGTCGCAGTAACAACCGTAGCTACCATGCACACGCGCAATGCAAGTGTACGAACAAACAAAGGCATACCAGTTCCAGCAGAATGTAGAATATGCTGAAAATGTGGTTTGAGACGCGCACCACTTTGAGTAGCCCAAATAATTGCAGGAATAGTGAGAACAAGTCCCATATACCATTGCGCAATCATTGTTGCAATACCAGAACCAGCAATTCCCATGTTGAGACCAAATACTGCGATTATATCGAGAATAGTATTTAGAACAGCTCCACTTACAGCAGCAAATAATGTTATGCGCACGTTGCAAAGACCGCGAAATATGCCATTTGCTGCATATACGAGTAGCATCGCAGGCAATCCAGGCATAACCATTTGTGTGTACACAATAGCATTTTGCAACGTAGAGCCACGCGCGCCTATTGCGTAGCATAACGGTTCAGCGGCAAAAATAAGTATGACTGTAAGAATTATGCCAAGAAATAATGAAAGCCACAATCCATCCATTCCAATGCTAAAACCTTCTTGACGCTTACCTGCGCCTAAAAGACGCGCAACCTGTGAAGTTGTGTTGTAAGCCAAAAATAAGCAAAGACCTGTAGTAGTAAGAAGTACCGTTGATCCAATAGAAAGACCTGCTAGAGCACTTTTGCCAATATGACCAATAATAGCAGTGTCAATGAGTACAAATGCCGGCTCAGATATGAGCTGTCC
>OBUR01000415.1_pt1 | contig 11249 bp, 9 predicted proteins | sample 1475951 | NCBI WGS metagenome assembly OBUR01 (sample SAMEA2579957, study PRJEB22360) | human gut metagenome
AACGTTGCGATGCAGAAGCAATACCATCTTCAATTTGCACCAAAAAAACATATCGCACAATGGACAAACGTTCAGCAGCAACATCAAGCGCCTCAGCTGTACTCAAATTCACGTCATTATTAGGCATACTCTTACCTTACCGCCACGTAACTATTAAAACCAGTACTACTCGCGTATCTGCCCATCTCCGTAGCCGATCCATTTGGTTGTTGTCATTTCAAACAAACCCATAGGGCCTCTTGCATGCAATTTTTGCGTAGAAATACCAAGTTCTGCACCAAAACCAAACTCGCCGCCATCCGTAAAGCGCGTTGAAGCATTTACCATAACTACAGCATACTGAAACCATTATTGCTGAAGATTATTCAACTATTCAAAGTTGAATAATCTTCAGCAATAATGGTTTCAGTATGACCAGTAGAATATTTCGCAATATGAGAAGCTGCATCAGTATAATCATTTACAACTTTCACACCCATATTCAGCGACAAATATTCTCGCTTCCAATCTTCCTCAGTGGCACACTCAAGCTGCAATCCTTGAATATTAGCGGATTGTAAAATATCGTAAGATTTATCATCTGCATGCAAAATTACATTATGCTCAGCTAAAGCAGCAGCGATTTTTGGCAAAAATTCTTGCGCAACAGCTTTATGCACTAATAATTTTTCAGCAGCGTTGCACACGCCCACTCGTTGCGTTTTTGCATTAATAATAATCGGTACAGCTTTTTTAATATCAGCGCTTTTATCTACATAAATATGTACGTTTCCAGCTCCAGTCTCAATAACAGGGACCGTAGATTCTTGAACAACTGCTGCAATAAGATTTGCGCTACCTCTAGGCACAAGCACATCAATATGACCGTGAGCATGCATCATTGACGTAGCTCCGTCTCTTCCTAAATCATCAACAGACTGAATCAAATCAGCACTAAAGTTAGAATTTTTAAGAACCGATTGTATAACTTCAATACTCGCCTGATTCGTATGGAGAGCCGCGCTTCCACCACGCAAAATCGCAGCATTTCCAGATTTAATACACAAAGCAGCTACATCAATAGTTACGTTTGGACGAGCTTCGTAAATCATTCCCATAACGCCCATTGGAACTCGAATTTGCGAAAGTTTAATGCCATTAGGAAGAGTGTATCCGCGAACAACCTCTCCTACAGGATCTTGCAATTGTGCAATTTTTCGCACGCTTTTTGCAGAAGCTTGGATTCGCTCTTCGTCAAATTTAAGCCTGTCGAGCTTTCCAGCATCCATTCCTTTAGCTTCAGCTTCTTTAAGATCTTTTTTGTTAGCCTCAGCAATATTTGAAGCTGAAGATTCTAAGGCATCTGCCATTTTTTCGAGAAGCGCATTTTTTGCGCGAGTGTCTGCATGAGCAAAATTACGCCACGCTTTGCGCGCACAATCCGCACGAGCATTCACTAAATCATCAACAGACAACGTTTCCCCCTATAGATTATTTGCCTAATCGCCAATTAATTAATAGTAAAACAAAAGCATTTATACATATGAGATTAGCACACGCCCATTCGCCCAGCACTTCAGGTACCATAATTTGATATAAGTTGTGTAAATAATTTACATAAATAATCTATGTAAGTAAAAAATATTCTCTATAAACAGACGGTTACGGAGTTATTATGGCATCAGATACAACTATTTTCCATAGCACTCGTTCGCTTAAGCCAACATGCACTTCAAAAGAAGCAATACGTAAAGGAATTGCTGAAGATGGCGGATTATTTGTAGCTGATAGCCTTGGTAGCGAGCGTTACGATATTTCTAAATTGCAAGGCAAATCGTATCAAGAAATTGCGCAGGATATTTTGCAACTGTTGCTGCCTGATTATACTTCAGAAGAGCTTTCTTCTTGCATTAAACTGGCATACGGCAATCAATGGGCTAATAACGCTATTACTCCACTTCAGCAGCTTGGAAACACTAGCGATTTTGTTATGGAACTTTTCCATGGTCCTACTTGCGCGTTTAAAGACGTTGCTTTGCAAATGTTGCCACAATTAATGTCTCGCACTAAAACTCAACACGAGAACGAATCTGATATTGAAAAAAGCGTTATGATTCTAACTGCAACTTCTGGAGATACAGGTAAAGCTGCTTTGGCTGGTTTTGCTGATGTTCCAGGCACTTCTATGGTTACTTTTTATCCAGAAGGAAAAGTTAGCCGCGTTCAAGAATTGCAAATGACTACGCAGGTGGGCGAAAATGTGAAAGTTTGCGCAGTTCGAGGCAATTTTGACGATGCTCAAACTGGCGTAAAACAGATTTTCACCAATAGTGAGCTTAATAAAAATATTGAAGAATCTGCGAATACTGAATTGTCTTCTGCTAATTCAATAAATGTTGGACGACTCGTGCCGCAAGTCGTGTACTATTTTGCGGCTTATAAGCAACTTGTTGAGCGTAAAGCAATAGCTCTTGGAGATGAAGTTGAGTTTTGCGTACCAACCGGCAATTTTGGCGATATTCTTGCTGGATATTACGCAAAAATGCTTGGTCTTCCTGTAAAACATCTTATTGTTGCAAGCAATAGCAATAATGTTTTGTTTGATTTTTTGGTAAGCGGCACTTATAACCGTCAGCGCTCATTCCATCACACTGTTGCTCCTTCTATGGATATTTTGGTTTCTTCTAATTTGGAACGAATGCTTTATTACATGTGCGATAAAGACACGCGTTTAATACAAATGCTTATGAACGATTTACAGCAGTGGGGCGCTTTTGAGATTCCAGAAAATGTGCTTGCAAAGATTCGCTCACTGTTTGGCTGCGGTTGGGCAAATGAAGATCAAATTCGCGAAGCTATTTATGACTGCTGGAACAAGTACAAGTATGTGATCGACCCACATACTGCTTGCGGATTCTTCGTTATGCAAAATATTCCACATGACGAAAGCACACCTAGAGTATTGCTAAGCACTGCAAGCCCATACAAATTCCCTCGCGTTGTTGCTGAAGCTTTGAATATTGAGCATGTGCAAGATATGAATGATTTCAAATGCATGGACGCTCTTAGTAAAGCTACAGGAACTAAAGCTCCAAGCATGCTTAGAAATCTTGAAAATAAAACTCCACGCTTTAATGATGTTATTAATGTTGAAGATATGCCTGAGTATGTTTTAGCTCAAGCGCATAATTTCGCAAAATAATCATAAAGTTTTAAGCGAAAGAGGCTGGTTTACTTGTATAATCCAGCCTCTTTTACTATTCATTCGTTATTACTTTCGAATAAAGCTGCATACACTTCGTTAATAACGTTTAAATCATGACCTTTTCTTGCAGCTGCTGCGAAAAATCTTCGTCTTCGAACTAAAGGCTCAAGATTTCTCGTGCGCGAAGCCGTTTTGCGACCGAGTTCCCACGCTGCTTCAGTGAATACTCCAGAGTTTTGAGCAGAAGCTACATTTTGTGAAATAGCAGCAGGATCAACATTTTTACGCTGCAATTCCATTCGAGTAGCTCTAGCACCAAGAAGCCTCACTGCGCAAGAGCGAATCACCATTTGAGCGTATTGATTGTCATCAAGAAGATGCAATTCAAGCAAGCGATGAATAACCGCGTCAACAGCAACTTCCGTGTAACCTTTTTCTTTAAGCCTTTTGCGCATGTTCATCACAGAGCGAGGAGCATAATCTAAAAGCCTTAAAGCAGCTTCCCTGCAATCATCTTCACTACTATTGCAAAGTTCGTCGCTTAAATCACTTACTTTAGCGTTTTTTACATACGGCATGTTTTTTGTATTATTTTTTGCGCTTAAAAGTACTGACTTATGCGATATTTTTTTGCGAGTATGTGTCACTACACTATTACTTTCGTCATTTTCTTCAGCACGCTCTACTGGATGATCGCGAAGAAAATTCTCTACACTAATAGGCATATTGCATTCGCTTTACACTGTAATCTTATTATTACTTCGATTCGGATGACTTTTGTGCAGAATTTTTAGCTACAGAATCATCATCGAATTGATCTAGTTCAGAATCTTCAGCGAATTGATCTTCAGGATGCATTAAACCTAACGAAGCTTTGACTTTTTCGCTAATTTCTTCAGTAATAGCTGGATTATCTTTCAAGAATTTACGGACGTTTTCACGACCTTGTCCAAGCTGCTCACCTTCATAAGTAAACCAAGAACCAGATTTCTTAATAACTTCAGCTTGCAGTCCCATATCGATAACAGAACCTTCAGTCGAGATACCTTCTCCGTAAAGAACATCAAACTCAGCAGTTTTGAAAGGCGGAGCCATTTTATTCTTGACAATCTTAACTTTAGTTCGGTTGCCAACAGCTTCTTCGCCCTCTTTAATAGTAGAAACTCTGCGAATATCCATACGCACAGACGCATAGAACTTCAAAGCTTTACCACCAGTGGTAGTTTCAGGATTACCAAAGAATACGCCAATTTTTTCACGAAGCTGATTAATAAAAATAGCAGTAGTGCCAGCTTGTGACAGAGCACCAGTCATCTTACGCAACGCCTGACTCATTAAGCGAGCTTGTAAGCCCACATGACTATCTCCCATATCGCCATCGATTTCAGCTTTAGGAACTAATGCCGCTACAGAATCAACAACAATAACATCTAACGCACCAGAACGAATAAGCATATCAGCAATTTCCAATGCCTGCTCACCATTATCTGGCTGAGAAACAATAAGAGCATCCGTGTCTACTCCAAGCTTTCGCGCATAGACAGGATCCAACGCATGCTCAGCATCAATAAATGCCGCTACCCCACCATTTTTTTGAGCATTTGCAACAATATGCAAAGCAAGAGTTGTTTTACCAGAAGACTCAGGACCGTAGACTTCAACTATTCGCCCTCTAGGAACACCGCCAATCCCCAAAGCAGTGTCCAACGCTAATGAACCAGTAGGAATAACTTCTACATCTTGCATAGGTCTATCACCTAAGCGCATTGCAGAACCTTTTCCATATTGTCGTTCAACATTGGCTAAAGCAGTTTCTAACGCTGCTTGGCGACGTGGATCTGTTTTATCCGCATCAATAAGGCGATTAATACTGCCTTTACTTTTTGTTTGCGCCATGTATGCTACTCCTTTCGCATGCCGTTATGTATCGAACGACCTTAGTTCCATACTAGATTCAAGTACAAGCATTTTTGTGCAATGTGGATAAAACATTTAATCCAAGCACTTAAACACTTAACTCAGCTTAAATCATCTCGACAAACATAAGTATACTACATATGCGAACATTTGTTCGATAGCGCGTGTCTTGATTACACCCCAACTACTTACAATCTTCGACATAAGCAATCAAGTCATTAGCTATTCTCAATAACTGAAATACAGTAGATTCGCGAACTTCTTGACGACTGCCAGATAATCTCAATTCAAAAACAAAAGCAGCACTTGATGGCGCAATTTTAGTTACGCTTTGACTTTCGATTTGAGCAAAATCATAATCATAGACGTTACTCACACAGCCATTTTCAAGTTCTTTACGAGCTACATCTTTAACAGAATCCATAACATCACTAACTTGAGGCAAAAATATTCCAACATAAACTAAACCTGCTGGTTTATTACCATCAGGACCAGGACCTGCAACACCAGTTGTAGACAAGCCAATAATAGGAAAATTTGCACAACACTCACAATCTTCCTCATACATCCATCCACTGCCACGATATATTTGAGCAGCTCCAATCGCCATTTGAAAAGCAACATCCTGGTAAACCGCGCCTTCAGATTGTAAAAGATTAGAATTTACGCCAAGAATTTTGGATTTAGCATGAATATCATAAGTGACAGCAGATCCACAAAAAACTCGTGACGCACCAGGAACAGAAACAAAAGCATCAGCCAAAAGCCCGCCAGTTAATGACTCTGCTGAAGCAATATGCATTCCTTTAATAAAACTTTTTTCCAATAGATTCGCAGCTAAAGAAACTGTATTAAAACCTGAAGAATTATTCATAATACGCTCGATATGATTGTAGCTTACGATTTTCCAAAACATAAACCCTTTAGGGATAATCTATGAAAAACCGTAAGCTACAAACAAGAAGTTTAACTCGTTATATTTTATTTACTTCACAGGAGACAAAGGCACTGCATTTTTTGCATCATCAACTTGAGATTCGCTATTTGAAGAACCCTCAAAGAAAGCACTATAGACATACAAAACTGCAGAATAGAAAGCAAAGCCCAAAGAAATACCAAGCAAGCCAAAAGCAACTGCATAGTAAGAAACCATCCAAGAAGGCAATGGATTAGCATGAAGAGTTGCAACAAGAGGTGCAATAATCATTGCAATACCAATCGACTGCGTAAGAGTCTTATATTTTCCTGCAGAGGATGCAGCAATTACCCTTCCACGAACATGAACAACATAAATTCGCACAAGAGTAATGGCAATTTCGCGAATCATGAACAAGATGGTTATCCACCAATAAATTTCGCCGAAAACAGAAGCAATAATAAGCGCAGCTAAAATAAGAATTTTATCCGCAATTGGATCAAGCAACTTACCTAATTCTGTAACCTTATGATATTTACGAGCCATCCACCCGTCAAGCTTATCCGTAGAAGCAGCTACAACAAACAGCACAAACGCAGCCCAACGCAACGAAACTGAATCAAAACCCCATATACCTGCTTTCAAATATAAAACAATAAAAACAAGCGAAAGCAAAATACGGATATAAGTCACAATATTCGGAGCATAATTCCAGCCAGCAAAAAATGATGACTTAGCTTTTTTCTTCATACACATAACCTTCATTCTACTGCAAAGTAAAAACTTCTAGCACATCACACAACTTGGTACTGCACATAACAATACAATATCTTATAACGAATCTGACTCACCACGAATAAAAGCCAAAACTTTTGGCAAATCTTCCGGCTGAACCAAAACTTCGCGAGCTTTAGAACCTTCAGAAGGTCCCACTACTCCTCGAGATTCAAGCAAATCCATCAATCGACCTGCCTTTGCAAAGCCAACGCGCAACTTGCGCTGAAGCATTGAAGTAGAGCCAAATTGCGAGCTAACAACAAGCTCTGCAGCCTGAAGCAACTCATCCATATCGTCGCCAATATCGCTAGTTTTAAGCTTGCTTTGAGCTTGAGCATCAGCTTTTTGAGCCATTTGCTCAATATCTTCACGATACTTTGGCTTGCGCTGCGTGCGAACATACTCAACAGCCTTACGAATTTCAGATTCACTCACCCACGAACCCTGCACACGCTGAGGCTTAGCAGCACCCATTGGAAGGAACAAAGCGTCACCTTGACCAATCAAAGTTTCCGCACCAACAGTATCGAGAATAACCCTGGAATCCGTTGCAGATGAAGTAGCAAAAGCCAAGCGAGAAGGAATATTTGCTTTAATCAGGCCTGTTACAACATCAACAGACGGACGCTGAGTAGCGAGAACTAAATGCACACCTGCAGCTCGAGCAAGCTGAGTAATACGCTGAATAGAACTTTCCACATCGTTCTTAGCAACCATCATCAAATCAGCCATCTCATCTACAACCACAAGTAAATACGGGTATGGAGCAACTTTTCGCTCAGATCCAGCCGGAGCATGAACCTTTCCTTCACGAACAGCCTTGTTGAAATCTTTAACATGACGGAAACCAAAGAATTGCAAGTCATCGTAACGAGCATCCATCTCTTTAACAACCCATTCAAGAGCCTGCGCAGCCTTCTTAGGATCTGTAATAATCGGAGTAAGCAAATGCGGAATGCCAGCATAAGCAGAAAGCTCCACGCGCTTAGGATCGACCATAATCATGCGAACTTGTTCAGGAGTTGCTCTCATAATAATCGAAGTAAGCATTGAATTAATGAAACTCGACTTACCAGAACCAGTAGCACCAGCAACAAGCAAATGCGGCATTTTATCGAGAGCTGCAGTTACGAAATGACCTTCAACATCTTTTCCAACGCCTGTAAGCATAGGATTAGGGTCATTCATAGCTTTTTGCGAGCGCAGAACATCTCCCAAATGCACAATTTCGCGGTCGACGTTTGGAATTTCAATACCAATAGCAGACTTTCCTGGGATTGGCGACAAAATACGCACATCCGTGCTAGCTACAGCGTATGCAATATTTTTTTGCAAATTCGTAACTTTTTCAACTTTTACACCAGGACCAAGCTCAACCTCGTACTGCGTAACAGATGGGCCTCTAAGGAATCCAATAACGTGAGCGTCAACGTCAAACTGTTCGAAAGTAGAAGTTAACGCGCGAATAACGTTATCGTTTGCTGGAGTTCTCGCAACATGAGGCTTGCCATAAGCTAAAAGATTCAAATCAGGGAGCTTGTAAGGTTCAGAGGAAGAATCAAAAGAAGGCTCATTATTATTGCCAGCACCACTTTCACTGCCGGCAGCATTTTCATCATCTGAATCTTCTTGATCCCTGCGATATTGATCCATACGTTCAGCTGGAATACTTGACCACGGATCGCTTGCAGATAAAGAGGAATCACTCATAGGAGCTTTTGGCAATATTTCTTCAGGAACAGGCTTTGATGAAGATGAAACACTTCTAGGTGTAAGTTGACTTGAATTATTATCAGCATTTTCAAATTGGGAATTATTTGCAGCATTATTATCTGAAAAGCTGCTCACAGTTCTTGCTTTACGAGGTTCAACTCTTTCAAGATTATCTGCACTATTACCGTGAGAAGCAGCATGCGAAAATGCATCATCTCCAGCATATTCGTCAAGCAACTCCCCATTATTATTACTGTTTTTACGCTTAAAGAATGATTTAAACAGTTTCAATACAGAAGACATTTGAGAAGATCTGCTATTATTTTTAGGCGATTCTTCATTGTGAGTTGGCACATCATCTGCAAATTCCAAAGAATTGGTTTTGCTGTCAGAATTATCTTCTGCAGAGTTTCCTAAATCTTCAGAAGACTTTTTACTGTTATATTTAGCAAAAATAGTAGCAACACTTTGAGCTATATCAGTTACATGAAGGCGAGCAATCATTAATATCGAAAAAATAGCAGCTACTACAAAAATAATAATTGCAAAAATACGAGAAAGACCCCACGATAGCGGAGATCCGAGCACAAAACCTAATAACCCACCTGACTTCTGTACAGTGTCTAAATTAAACGCTTTTCCGCGAGGTGCAGAAGAAATATCAAGAATTGAGCAAACAGACAACAATAGAATAATAAATCCGCTAATAACACGAGGATTACCAGAGCCAACTCCACTGTTACGCATCAACCTAAAAGCAACAACGCTTAACCACACAGGCAGAACAACGCTCATAATTCCAAGCAAACTAGAAGACACAAAATGGAGACCTACTCCAATAAACCCACTAACTCTAAACCATTCTGATGCGCAGAACAAAATCGCAAGAACAAGCATAACGAAGCACAAACCGTCCCTGCGATATGCCTCATCGTATTCTCCAACACCAAAAAGCGAGCGCACTAACTTTCCTAAAGTTCTAGGCACAAACAGGAGAATTGTCTCCCACAATGGTTCACTAGGTGAAGCCTTACCAGCCATAAATACTCCTTCTGTGCATTACTTCATTGCGCACGCACAATTTAAGTCGGGAAACACCCTAACCATATCAGTTTACCCTATGTACTGTTTGGCTTGAAGGGTTACAAAACTAACAAAAAACGGCAGATATTTACCTGCCGTTTAAGTGGGGTGGCTAACGCGGCTTGAACGCGCGACCTTCTGAACCACAATCAGATGCTCTACCGACTGAGCTATAGCCACCATGCGCGTGAAAACATACATAATCACACAACAAAGGGATACTATACACGATTTTCTAGATTTCCGCCAGAGCAACACACTTCGGCGCGTCGTAGTAACAACATCAATTATTCGACAATGGCAAATGCAACAATGAGTGTATGAGTTTTTCTGAGCAAAATCAACGCATTTTTGGCGTAACTGCAAACAGCAACAACACGACAGCACTTCTTCTTGGCTCAGGCGAGCTTGGCAAGGAAATTGCGATTGAGCTTATGCGACTAGGCGTGCGAGTATGCGCTGCCGATAGCTACAAAAACGCTCCTGCAATGCAAATAGCTCACGAATACCACGTGCTAGATATGTCAAATCCGCAAGAATTGCAAGAACTTATTTCAAATGTGAATCCTGACATTATTATTCCAGAAGTTGAAGCTATTGCTACTGAAGTTTTGAAAGATGCTGCTAAAAAGAATATTCAAGTTGCTCCTAGCTCAGATATTGCCGCGATTGCAATGGATCGCGAGCGCTTGCGTAGAATTGCGCACGAAGATTTAGGCCTGCCTACTACACCGTATTGTTTCGCTTCATCTTATGAAGAGTTAGAGGATGGAGCTAAAAAAGTTGGCTACCCTTGTGTAGTTAAGCCTGTTATGAGCTCTTCTGGTCACGGTCAATCAATAGTTCGTAGTTCTGAAAATTTGCTTGCAGCTTGGAATGAAGCTCAGCATGGCAGGCGTGCAGCAGCTGGGCATGAAAATGAGTGTTCACGCGTTATTGTTGAAGCTTTAGCTCCGCTTGATTATGAGCTTACAGTACTTACAATAAGCTCTTGCGCAGGAATTACTACTTGTGAGCCGATCGCTCAGTGTCAGCAAGACGGAGACTATAGAGAATCTTGGCAGCCTGCAAATATTCCTGAATCGATCCGCACTAATGCGAAAGATATTGCAAAGCGTGCTGTAGAAGGTTTGACTGATATTGCGCAAGAAGCTGGCGAAACAGGTTGGGGCATTTATGGAGTCGAACTATTTGTATTAAAAGATGGCTCACTGTTATTTAACGAGCTTTCACCTCGCCCACACGATACTGGCATGGTAACTATGATTTCACAGCACTACAGTGAATTCGCATTACACGCATTGGCTATTTTGGGAGTCCCAATTACAGCTAACTATACTGAACTTTCTTTGAAAAATAATGAAGTTGCAGCAAGTCACGCCATTGTTATTAAAGCGGAAGGATCTGTTGGTTTTACGAATATTGCTCAAGCTTTGCAATCTGGCGAAAATCATCGATGCAACTTGCGTATTTTTGCTAAGCCTTCTGTACATGGTCACAGACGAATGGCAGTTTCTTTAGCTACTGGATTAACGCAGGAAGAAGCTAGAGAAAATGCGACACGCATCGCTATGTCGCTAAAAACTATACAAACGAATGCTTAGATACATTGAAAATTAAGGCATAAGAGTTAAAAAAGATAATAATTTACAGTATGTA
>OBUR01000422.1_pt1 | contig 10890 bp, 11 predicted proteins | sample 1475951 | NCBI WGS metagenome assembly OBUR01 (sample SAMEA2579957, study PRJEB22360) | human gut metagenome
GATGCGTGATCTGATCCTTCAACTCAGCAAAAGTTCGATTTATTCAACAAAGCCTTGGCCTGAGCAGCCTCGGGGAAATCGTCGTCTGGGCGCGCCCAGACGAGTTTCCGCCAAGGAACATGCAGACGAGCAAGGGGCTGCGGGCACTCGGCTACAACGTGAGGATCGGTGTTTGATCGAGGCGCCTGTGGCACACGCAGGCTGAGGAGCCAGGCGCTGTCCATTGCCTGATCAGGCCGCCCCCCTGTGCCTTGCCTGAGCAGTTGACCTGGATCAATGGGGCGGGAGAACGCTGCACATTGACTCTTGAAGTTATTCATAGTAGGTCTAATATTACAAAGTATTACAAGGATTTCCTTGGCCGGAACCGCAAAGCGACGCGATTGGAGAGGGTGAGATGAAAGCGCACCTACAGGGATGAAAGCGCACCTACAGGTGATTTTCACGCTCGATGAATTGGCTGCGTACTTGAAAGTCGGCAAGCGGACGCTTTATCGGCTCGCCGCGCACGGGGAAATTCCGGCTTTCAAGGTGGGCGGGACGTGGCGGTTTCCTCAAAGTGAAATCGATCAGTGGATCAATGATCAGACCCGAGCCGCAGCAAAGAAGGAGGTGATGCGCAAGCGTGAACAGCAGAAGTCATCCGAGCAGCCCGTGTCGCCTGGGCGCACTGCCCGTCACAGCAGGCAAAGGGCTTGAGTAACTCGTTTTCCAATTTTTCTGGAGGTATGACATGGACATCGATTTCAAGAAGTTGGCTCCCTGGAACTGGTTCAAGAACGAGCAGCAAGAGCAGCAGACCGTCTCTTCCCTGCCGGTGCAGCGCAATGACCTGCCAGCGGCGAGCGGGCCAGTCAGCCCGATCCTGCAACTGCATCGGGAAATCGACCGGCTGTTCGATGACGCATTCCGGGGCTTCGGTTTTCCGGCGTTGAACATGCCGCAGTGGCCATCCGATTGGTCGGGCATGCTGAAGCCGGCCCTGGACATCCAGGAAACCGACAAGCAGTACAAGATTACCCTGGAAGTGCCCGGTGTCGAGGAGAAGGACATCCAGATTACTCTCGACAACGACGTGCTGATGGTGCGTGGCGAGAAGCGCCAGGAACAGGAGAAGAAGGAAGGTGGCTTCCACCGTGTGGAGCGCTCCTACGGCAGCTTTCAGCGTGCCTTGAACCTGCCTGACGACGCCAACCAGGATTCGATCAAGGCATCGTTCAAGAACGGGGTGCTCACGGTCACGATCGACAAGCGCGAGGTCAGCGCGCCGAAGCAGGGACGCTCGATCCCGATCAACGGCTGACGTCGCCGGCTCGTTCGTCACAAGAAAAACCCGGCACGAGACGAGGAGTCGCGGCTCGCGATGCCTCGTCGCCTCAACCTTGTCAACCTTCTCAGGAGCATCAGCATGGCCAGAAAACAATGCCAGGTCTGCGGCCAACCCGCCACCGTGCGGGTGGAAGCCAATCTCAACGGTCGTAACAGCACCATGCTGTTGTGCGACGACCATTACCGGCAATTAGTGCGCCAGCAAAAGCGCACCGTTTCGCCGCTGGAAGCCTTGTTCGGCTCGCGCAGCGGCCTGTTCGAGGACTTCCTCGGCAGTGACTTCTTCCGCATCGGCGAAGACGCGACGCCAGTTGCCGCCGATACCGATGACGTGGTCGATGCCTCGTTTGGCGAGCCCGCCACCGCAGGTTCGGGTGCGCCGCGCCGTCGCGGCAGTGGGTTGGCCAGCCGCATCAGCGAACAGTCGGAAGCCTTGCTGCAGGAGGCCGCCAAACACGCTGCCGAATTTGGCCGCTCCGAGGTGGATACCGAACATCTGCTGCTGGCGCTGGCCGACAGCGACGTGGTCAAGACCATCCTGGGTCAGTTCAAGATCAAGGTCGATGACCTCAAGCGGCAGATCGAGTCTGAGGCCAAGCGCGGGGACAAGCCCTTCGAGGGCGAGATCGGCGTGTCGCCGCGCGTGAAGGATGCGCTCAGCCGCGCCTTCGTGGCCTCCAATGAACTCGGCCATTCTTATGTCGGTCCAGAGCATTTCCTGATCGGTCTGGCCGAGGAAGGCGAAGGGCTGGCCGCCAACCTGCTGCGCCGCTACGGCCTGACGCCGCAGGCGCTGCGCCAACAGGTCAGCAAGGTGGTCGGCAAGGGCGCCGAGGATGGCCGCGCTGAGACGCCGACCAACACGCCAGAACTCGACAAGTACTCGCGCGACCTGACCAAGATGGCGCGCGACGGCAAGCTCGACCCGGTGATCGGCCGCGCGCAGGAGATCGAAACCACCATCGAGGTGCTGGCCCGGCGCAAGAAGAACAACCCGGTGCTGATCGGCGAGCCGGGTGTGGGCAAGACCGCCATCGTCGAAGGGCTGGCGCAGCGCATGGTGGCGGGTGAAGTGCCCGAGACCTTGCGCGACAAGCGCCTGGTGGAACTCAACATCAACGCCATGGTGGCCGGCGCCAAATATCGCGGCGAGTTCGAGGAGCGCGTGCAGAAGGTGCTGAAGGAGGTGACCGAGCACCAGGGCGAGCTGATTTTGTTCATCGACGAGGTGCACACCATCGTCGGTGCCGGCCAGGGCGGTGGCGAAGGCGGGCTGGACGTGGCCAACGTGTTCAAACCGATGATGGCGCGCGGTGAACTCAACCTGATCGGCGCCACGACGCTGAACGAGTACCAGAAATACATCGAGAAGGATGCCGCACTGGAGCGGCGCTTCCAGCCGGTGACGGTGCCCGAGCCGACGGTGGCCCAGGCCATCATGATTCTGCGCGGCCTGCGCGACACCTTCGAGGCGCACCACAAGGTCAGCATCTCCGAGGACGCGATCATCGCGGCGGCCGAGTTGTCCGACCGCTACATCACGGCGCGCTTCCTGCCGGACAAGGCGATCGACCTGCTCGACCAGGCGGCCGCGCGCGTGAAGCTGTCGGCCACGGCCCGGCCGGTGGCCGTGCAGGAGCTGGAGTCCGAACTGCACCAGCTACGGCGTGAACAGGATTACGTGGCCGCGCGCAAGCAGTACGACCAGGCGGCCGAGCTCGGCAAGCGCATCGAAGCCAAGGAGGCCGAGCTCAAGAAGCTCGTCGAGGACTGGGAGCGGGAGCGGGCCTCCGGCAGTGCCGAGGTCAAGGCGGAACACGTGGCGCAGGTTGTCTCGCGCCTGACCGGCATCCCGGTCAACGAGTTGACGGTGGAAGAGCGCGAAAAGCTGCTGCACCTGGAACAACGGCTGCACGAGCGCCTGGTGGGACAAGACGAGGCGGTCCGTGCCGTGGCCGATGCCGTGCGGCTATCCCGCGCCGGCCTGCGCGAAGGCAGTAAACCGGTGGCTACCTTCCTGTTTCTGGGCCCGACCGGGGTGGGCAAGACCGAGCTCGCCAAGGCATTGGCCGAATCGATCTACGGCGATGAGCACGCCCTGTTGCGCATCGACATGTCGGAATATGGCGAACGCCATACCGTGGCGCGGCTGGTGGGCGCGCCTCCGGGCTATGTCGGTTACGACGAAGGCGGTCAGCTCACCGAGAAGGTGCGGCGCAAGCCCTACAGCGTGCTGCTGCTCGACGAGATCGAGAAGGCACACCCTGACGTCTACAACATCCTGCTGCAAGTGTTCGACGACGGTCGCCTCACCGACGGCAAGGGCCGGGTGGTGGATTTCACCAACACCATCATCATCGCCACGTCCAACTTGGGTTCGGACATCATCCAGCGACGGCTGAAGGCGCGTGAGGCGGCTGGCGAGGAGTACGAAAAGACCAAGGCCGAGGTCATGGACGTGCTGCGCGGCCACTTCCGGCCCGAGTTCCTCAACCGCATCGACGAGATCATCGTCTTCCATGCGCTGGGCAAGGAGGAGATCCGCCACATCGTCGGCCTGCAGCTCGATCGCGTGGCGCGCAGCGCCGCCAGCCAGGGCGTGACGCTCACTTTCGATCAGACGCTGATCGACCATTTCGCGGAAGAAGGCTACAAGCCCGAGTTCGGTGCGCGTGAACTCAAGCGCCTGATCCGCAGCGAGCTGGAAACTGCGCTGGCGCGCGAGATGCTCGGTGGCGGCATCGGCAAGGGCGATCACGCCAGCGCACGCTGGGACGTCAAGGCCGAACGCGTGGTGTTCGAACGCAAAGAGCCACCGCAGACCCCGGCCGAGCCGGAGCAGCCGGATGTCGCGAAGGCGACCGAGACGCCGCACGGCGACGCTGGCAAAGACTCGAGCAAGAAGAAGTCGGCGAGCGACGCATCTTGATGGCGGGCGAGGCTGCCGTGTCCGACTCCATCAGCCTGGCATGGGCAGCCTCCCTGGCATCGATCGCGGTGGCGGTCGTCTACAAGCGTGATCCGCGGTCGGCCACGCCGTGGGGGCTGCTCATCAGCAGCGGCACTGCCCTCCCGCTCGCTGGCCATCCGTTTGCGTGACGGTGCGGCCCGTCTGTTCACCTGATCCTCTGGCAACTCGACTTTCGAGGAACACGGTCCATGGAAAAAAAGAATCAATGGAATACCGGCTACTGGATCGTTGCCCTCCTGCTGTTGCTGCTGTTGCTGAGTTTGCAGAGCTACTGGCAGACGGCGAAAACCGTCGAGCCGGTGCCCTACAGCGAGTTCGAGAAGGCGCTGGACGAGGGGCGCGTGGCCGAAGTGCTGGTGTCGGATCGTACGGTGACCGGGCGCCTGAAGTCGCCGGACAGCCGGGGCAAGACGACGATCGTGGCAACGAGGGTCGAACCCGATCTTGCCGATCGCCTGTCGAAGTACGACGTACCCTATGCCCGCGTGTTGGAGAGCACCTGGCTGAGCGATGTGCTGTCGTGGATCCTGCCAGCGGTATCCTTCTTTGGCGTCTGGTTCTTCCTGTTCCGCCGCTTCGCCGAGAAGCAGGGCATGGGCGGGTTTCTCAACATCGGTAAGAGCCGCGCCAAGGTGTTCGTGGAAAAGAACACCGGTGTGACGTTCGCCGATGTGGCGGGGGGGGGGGGGGGGGGGGGGGGGATGAGGCCAAGGCGGAGCTGGTCGCGATCGTCGATTTCCTGAAGAATCCGCAGGACTATGGCCGTCTCGGGGCGCGCATTCCCAAGGGCGTGTTGCTGGTCGGCCCACCGGGCACCGGCAAGACATTGCTGGCCAAGGCTGTTGCCGGGTGGCCGAATCGACCCAGGCGCGCATCGATCAGGCTATCCGCGACATCGTGATGGGCGTGTTCGAGCGCGCCTACCGGATTCTCGACATCAACCGCGCGGTGCTGGAGCGCTGTGCGCGCGAGCTGCTGGCGCGGGAAACGCTCGACGAAAGCGATATCCGTCAATTGACTCAAGGACTTGTTCGGAACTGAAAACAGTAGTAGCTGCCATTCAGAGTAAACCGACGGCTCTGTTCAGTGCGTCATCCAATTCGTCGGCATTGTTCAAGGAGAACCGATATGTCTGCATTGACTCCGTGGGACCCCTTCCGGGAACTGGATGAATTGCAAAACCGCCTGGCGACGATGTCCGGACGAATACCCCAGCGACAGGGCGCCCGTACCGGCAACGAAGCCATGACCACGGCGGACTGGGCTCCAATGGCGGACATCAGCGAGGATGAGAACGCATTCCTCCTCAAGCTGGATCTGCCGGAGGTCCCCAAGGATGCCGTGCGCGTCAGCGCGGAAAACGGTGTGCTCACCATCAGCGGCGAGCGCAAACTGGAAAAAGAGGAGCAGGGCAAGAAGTTCCACCGCATCGAACGTGCCTATGGCCGCTTTGTGCGCAGCTTTGTCTTGCCTGACAACGTTGATCCGACCAAGGTGACGGCTTCCATGAAAGACGGCGTGCTGGAAGTGCGGCTTGTCAAGGCCGAGCAAGCCAAACCGAAACAGATTGAAATCTCAGTCAACTAACTTCAATCAGGAGCCCAAGATCATGAATATCAAACAGCCACAATACACCTTCTCCGCACTTGCCCTGGCGGTTGTCGTCGGACTGAGCGGACCGGCTCTGGCCCAATCGGCGGCAGGTTCTAGCCCAGGTGCTTCAGCACCCTCTGCCGCATCCAAGGCGGCACAGCCACAGGTAGATGACAAGGCCGCCCGGGAAGCCGATAAAAAGCGTGCCGAGCTCACTCAAGACGCCATCACGGCGCTCACCAAGACCCAGGAGGCTTTGACCCTCCTTGATGCAAACAAGACCAAGGAGGCGCTTGCTGCGCTGGAACTGGCCAGCGGAAAGCTGGAACTGGTATTGGCACGCGACGCCAAACTTGCTTTGGCGCCGGTCGATGTACGCGTCATCACCCACGATATCCACGCCAACGTGGAATCGGTAAAGAAAGCGGTCAAGTTGTCTCGGGAGTTGTTGGGTGATGGCGAGGTGCAAAAGGCCCGGCCCATCGTTGCCAATCTGGCCAGCGAAATCGTAATCCAAACCGACAACCTTCCGATGGCAACGTACCCGGCAGCGATCAAGTCGGCCGCACGGCTCATCGACAGCGACAAGATCGACAACGCCAAAGCGGAACTCGCCCGAGCACTGAACACGCTGGTGGTGACCTCGGTCGCCTTTCCTCTGCCCGTGCTACGGGCCGAAGCCGCGATGGCAAAAGCTGAAAAGCTGGCCGAGACCGACAGGCGCGATGCCAAGCAGAACGAGGAGCTCAGCACCTTGCTGTCGTCCGTGCGCACGGAGATCGAGATGGCGCAGATCCTGGGTTATGGCAAGAAGGCGGACTTCAAACCCATCTTCGATCAGGTGAAGTCCATTGAGCAAAAGTCGGCTGGTGGCAAAAGCGGCAAGGGATGGTTCGACGAGTTGAAGACGCGCATCCAAAAGCTGTTTTGAGGTGATGAAGGGGCTGACTGCTCTGTCGGTCAGTCTCGCGATGTTCGCATTCAGCCCCAATAGATTCGCCTATTTTCACTATCTCATACGAGGCATATCACCATGAATGAGCAAACACCGAATCCCAATGCGACGAACGAAGGAAAAAACGAACAGGCCGCGGTAAGCAGCCTTCCTGTCAGTCCAGAGTCCAAGCCTGAAGTCGTCACGGAGGTACAGCCTGAGGTTCAGAAAGAAACGGACTCGCAGGCGGCAGACAAACGTAAACAAGTCCTCGATGAGGCAGTCTCGGCCTTGTCGCTGACCAAATCAGCGCTGGCCGCACTTGACGGCAAGGACACTGCACGCGCATTGGCAACGCTGGCCGAAGTGACGGGAAAGCTGGAGCTGATCGTCGCGCGCGAACCCACGCTCGCCCTGGCCGGCGTTGATGTGCGCACCATCGTGCACGACTTGTTCGCCAACACGGAAACCATTGAGGCGATGACCGACGAGGCGCTGGATGCCCTCAAACATGGCGAGGTGCAACAGGCTCGCCACGTGCTGGCTTTGCTGGCCAGTGAAATCGTGATCACGGTCACCAGCATCCCTTTGGCGTCCTATCCCGCAGCCGTGAAGGCAGTCGTGCCGCTGATCGATCAGGGCAAGATCGAAGAAGCTAAAGCCGCGCTGCAGTCAGCGCTCAGCACGCTGGTCGAGGAGCGCAGCGTGCTTCCGCTGCCCGTCCTGCGTGCGAAGCTGCTCCTGAAGCGCGCCGAGCCCCTGGTAGAAGATGGTCAGCGCAGCGAAGCATCCAATGAGCGCCTGGAGACATTGTTGAACGAAGCCCGGCAGCAGTTGGAAATGGCAGAACTGCTGGGCTATGGAAAAAGGAAGGACTTTGAGCCCCTGTACGCTGAACTCAAGAAAATCAAGGAAAAGACGGGAGGGGGAGGCTGCGGAAAAGGCTGGCTCGATGAAGTCAAGGCAAAACTGTCCAGGTTGTTCTGAAACCGCTGGAGAGGGGGCGCATAGCGCCCCCTCTCTTGTCCCATGAGTGTTTGATTTTTTATTTTGTATAGATCTTTAGGAGATATTGCATGAAAACAGACACCATCGCCAATTCCAATGCGGATGACCCCACCAAAGCACTGTGTTCGCTGAGCCAAAATTGGTGGCTTTTTGTGCTGCGCGGTGTCTTGGCATTGATTTTTGCAGCCCTCGCGTTCTGGATGCCACAATCGGCTCTGTTGGCCATGACCATCATGTTCGGCGCATTTTCCTTGGTCAATGGCGCGTTCAACTTGTTTGCAGCGGTGCGCCATATCCAGAAAAAAGAGCGCTGGGGCTGGCTGCTGTTCAGCGGCATTGTCGGCATACTTACGGGCGTCGTCGTCCTGGTTGCTCCCTGGGTCGCCACGATAGTCTTGGCTTCTTTTTTATGGGCTAGCGTGGGCTTCTGGGCGATTTTCACCGGTGTGCTGGAGATATCCGCCGCCGTTCGGCTGCGTCGGGAAATCAAGGGTGAAATCTGGCTTGCCCTCAGTGGACTGCTCTCGATTATCCTTGGTGCTATCGTCTTGTGGATATTTTTTACCCGTCCGGTCGAGTCATTCGTGGCCGCAGGCTGGCTGTTGGGTTTCCATGCGGCAGTCTATGGCGTCACGCTTTTGTTCTTGAGTTGGAGTCTTCGCAAACGCGCCTGGGGTAAGAGCGTGCCAAACCAAAATCTATGGATATGAGCATCCTCGATTCATGCCTCCATAGAAATGACATCGAAGGAGTCATACATGCAGATACAATATAGCTATCGAGCTATCGACAAAGAGTTTCATGAACCTTGGCAGAGAGCTTTGGGAAATGTGATCGAGCACGCCCTCAAGCCATTGCTCGACAAACACACTAAAGATTCAGCGCGACTTCAAATCGTCCTTGATCGCGACAAGATCAAGCGGCAATTTCTGGCCAGTGGCTATATGCACCTGCCCGGCAAAAAGATTGTCAGCGTTACTGCATCACATGACGAGCTGACGCCCCTCGCGCAGATGCTCGCACAGTCGTTGTTCCGTCAGGCCAAGAAGCATTTTGACCGACTGCATGCTCAGGATCAAATCAAGCGCAAAGCACGACGCGAGCGCTTGCGCGAGCTCAAGGTGCGGATTGCCGCAAAACCCGCATCAGCCGCCCATGAGGCCGAGGTGACCCGAATACCTCTACTGTCGAAACTTGAGGCTGTCGCAAGGCGTGAGCTGGCTTATCTGCGGGCCGTCGGCGATTTACCGCGCGATTATCCGACGCTGCGCGACGTGGTGGATGAAGCGATTGTCCGAGCTAAGGTGGAATGGCAATCCGTGCCGGGGGAAAAAGAGGCTTACACCGGTCTTTTGAAGCATCTGTTCGCCGTCCTGGATAACGAAGTGGCAAGCAGCCGGCAATTTGGCGAATTCGTTTCTCTGGACGCGCCGGTCGAACCGGATGCCCAAGACGTGGCCGAGGCCATGGTGGAAGAGGAAATCTTCGAATTTTATCAGCACGATGACACACTCAAGCTGGCCGATATTTTCGCTGGCAGTCAGCATCCCGATGTCGCAACGATCGCGGAACAGGAGGAGCTGATTGATCGGTCGAGCGAGTTCGCTTTTGCATTTGACCTGCTGAAGGACATGCCGCGTTTGTGGCGGCGCATTTTTCTGCTTATCCGTGTGGACGGGCTGAATGCCAGCAGCGTCTCTGAAATCCTGCTGATTCCTGGTAAGGAAGATGCTGTCCGAAGGTGGCTCATGCAGGCCGAAGCATTCATCGCTGCTCATCTGGAAGAGGCCGGAGTAAGCAAAAACGGGAACGATTGGCTCCAAGGCGTTGATTGGTCGGCATTGTCTGTGACCCGAAGCGAGGCAGCCTCACTGTGGTCCAAGGAGGCGAACCATGAAGAATGATCTTCACCTCGTCTGCCCGCATTGCCAGTCCATCAACCGCGTACCGACTGCGAAGCTATCGGAACATCCCAACTGTGGCCGCTGCCAGCAGCCCTTGTTCACGGGCGATCCCATCGAGTTGACCACGGCGACGTTCTCGCGCCACGTGGAGCGCAGCGATCTGCCGCTGCTGGTCGATTTCTGGGCGCCATGGTGCGGGCCGTGCAAGATGATGGCGCCACAGTTCCAGCAAGCGGCGCACCAGCTCGAACCGAGGATCCGGCTGGCGAAGGTGAATACCGAGGCTGAGCCCCACCTGGCCGCGCAGTTCGGTATCCGCAGCATCCCGACGCTCGCCCTGTTCCAGGGTGGGCGGGAGATCGCCCGTCAGGCCGGCGTGATGGGCGCGCAGGACATCGTGCGCTGGACGTCGACGCAAGTGGGACGCTGACCGATGCAGGGCTTGCTCGGCACTACGCTAATCCTGCTGGCGGCTTGCAGCCTGGCGGCGATGGCGACGGCGGCGTTCAGAGTGCCCGCCTTGCTGGGGTATCTCTCTGTCGGCGTTGTACTGGGCCCCTCAGTCATCGGCGTGATCGCGCCGGGGGAGACGCTGAGCTTTCTGTCCGAGCTGGGCGTGGCGCTGCTGTTGTTCATGGTCGGACTGGAATTCTCCCTCGGAGACTTCTGGCTCGCCCGCAGGACGGTGCTGATGGCGGGCGCTCTGCAGATGATCGCCGTGGCCCCGCCGCTGATCCTGCTATTGATGTGGCTGGGGCAGCCCGGCCAGAGCGCCGCGCTGCTCGGCACTGCGGCGGCCATGTCGTCCACGGCGCTGGTCAGCCGACAACTGGCCGACCAAGGCGAGCTCACCACCCGCCACGGACGCAGTGCCATCGCCGTGCTGGTCTTTCAGGACCTGGCCAGCGTGCCCCTGCTGGCCTTGCTGGCGATCTGGGCGCGCGGCGAGTCGCCGAAGATCGAGCATGTGCTGCTCGAAGTATTCGGTGTGCTGCTGCTGTTCGCGGCAGCGGCCCTCGTCTCGCGCCGTCTGTTGCATGGCCTGCTGGGCTGGGTGGCGCGGCGGGGCCACGAGGAATCGTTCGTGCTCGTCTCCTTGTGCGTGGTGGTGGCTGGCGCCCCCGCTGCGCCCCCGGGGCGGAGGCATCGAG
>OBUR01000423.1_pt1 | contig 10886 bp, 8 predicted proteins | sample 1475951 | NCBI WGS metagenome assembly OBUR01 (sample SAMEA2579957, study PRJEB22360) | human gut metagenome
TTTGACATGGTTCACCGCTCCTACTCTTGGGCGCGAATCCCATGGGGAGTATGGATGTACCTGTTCCAGCCTATTACTATTACGCCAGTTTTTCCGTTTATGGAACAATCCGTGCTGCCGTCAATGTTCCACGGGCAAATCATTATGGAGCCATTCTTTGGCGGCCTACTCGCTTACTCTCCTGTATGCGCAGCCGTAGTACTGTACCCGGTAGTAAAGCAACAATTACGCAAAAAGCAGCTTGCTGGATTCTTTACGCTCGGCTTAACATTGTCGATACTGCTTATGGTATTAGATGCGGAAGTAGTAGGAATTTCCAGCAGGTACTTTAGTGATTTTGGCTGGCTGCTAGCGTTGTGTGCAATTATGGTGATTGCAAGTCTTGTAGACAAAGTCTCGTCTTGCGCGCACATGGTTGACGTTCCTTCTGGTTGCGTCAACGAAACAGGCGAGGAGTCGCCTTCTAAAGCCAACTTTAAGTTAATGCACAAAGTTTTGATTATTCTGGTGATTTCCAGCGTGGGCTTGTGTTCCTTAAACCTCCTTGCCAACGGACGATACTCAGACCTTCAAGGCACTAGGCCGAGTATATACAGAAGTATCGAATCCTGGTTCTCGCCACTTACGTAACAGACGAATCAGTTGCAATTTGGTTACTATTAGTAAATTACAATTCAGATAATTTGAATAAAAAAATTTTGAAGAAGAAAATATGGTAGTAGAACAGAAACAATCAGCGCAAAAAGTAGCGTCTTCTGCACAAGCTCAAGCGGTATTACAATCGAGCAAAGACCTGCAAAATGGCACGCAAAAAGACCTGCAAGTTGAAGTCTTGCGAATTATTGCAATGCTTATGATTGTGGCCTGCCACATGATCATACATTTGAACATTCGCGAGCACAGTTTCAATATGGAACTTTTGCCGGCTCCAGGCTTGCGTTCAGCACTTAAATTCTTAGTCGTACAATACGGTCAAGTTGGTGTCTCAACCTTCTTTATTATTTCCGGCTACTTTTTATGTCGCAAAACCTTCCGCTACCGACGCGTTTTTGCAGCGTGGGCGCAAATGTTCTTCTACTGCATTATCGTGCTGGCAGTAACCTTCGTAGCAGACTGCTTTGGCTTACTTCCGGAAAATTTGAGCAACTTACTTCACGGAAAAGAACTTGTCTACACGCTGTTATGGAATGTGACGCCATTTACTTACCGAAGCTATTGGTTCATGAGCGCGTACTTAATCATGCTCATGTTCATGCCTTTTATCAACATTCTTATAAGTCACATGACTCAGCGCAATCATGCTATGCTGCTGGTACTTCTTGCGTCAATCTCACTTATTCCGCTATATTTTGGCAAAAATTATACTTGGAACGATATTATTTACGCAATTTTTGGATATTTAGCCGGAGCTTTTATTGCGCAGTACGGTAGCGGAATAAAAAAACTTACTACGAAGCGACTTTGTGCGTGCGTAGCAATATCTACTGTTCTTATGCTCGCTTTCGACTATGTTGCTTCATCCGGGAATAAGTTTGTGCGAGTTCTTACGTGGGATCAGCAGATCCATGGCGGCATTGGAATACTGCCAATGATTATTGCAATGTGTATTTTCATTCTCGTACACCGAATAAATATGCTGCGAATTAAAGGACTAGCAAGAACTGTAATTTTGCGCGTTTCCAAAGCAACTTTCGGAGTGTACCTTCTTCACGAGCACATGTTTATTTTCATAGCGTTGTGGACGTTCGTGGCGTGGATGCTTCCTACAACTTCCTCAAGCGCACTCATAGTGCTACTTTACGCAATTACTTTAATTTGTACGTACGCAGCACTTTCAGTTGTTGCAGTTGTAATAGATCTCGTTATCAAACCAATTTCCAACCGAATTGCGCTAACTTTGGAGCATGTCGCCAATTGCGTATGTTCTGTGCACAAAACGGATTCGCAATCCAAAATGGAGTAAGTAACTGGTAAACTATATATCTTGTGAAAAACATTGTAGATAAGTTGCGCGCAAGATACCACTATTCGTGGGTGGTTCTTAAAGAGCTGGTGAAAACTGATTTCAAATTGCGCTACCAAGGGTCTTTCTTGGGAGTTGCGTGGTCGGTTTTGCGACCGCTTATGCTGTTTTGCGTAATGTATGCAGTGTTTGCAAAGTTTTTGCGAATGTCGGATGGCACGCCCACCTATCCAGTTGTGCTTTTGCTTGGCATTAGCGCATGGCAGTTCTTTGGCGAGGCTACTTCGATTGGTTTACGTGCGGTGGTAGACCGTGGAGATTTGCTGCGTAAAATCCATTTTCCTAACTATATTGTGGTGGTTTCGGCAACTGTTGGCGCGTTAATCAGTTTTGCAATAAATCTTGTGGTAGTAATCATTTTTGCCATCTGCTCAGGCGTGCAATTTACGTGGTGGGTGCTATTAGTTCCTTTGAATTGTATACAGTTGTACGCATTAGCATTAGGCGTAACGCTGCTGCTAGCAACTATGTACGTGTATTTTCGCGACATTGCGCACTTGTGGGACGTGGCGCAACAAGTACTGTTTTACGCAATGCCAATCATTTACCCTCTAAGCATGGTGATTGGTAATAATTCTTTAGGAAGATGGGGAACGGTTATTGCAAAAGTGCAGTTACTTAACCCTATTGCACAATGTATTCAAGATTTGCGCCACAATCTTGTAGCACCTCTTACTCAGCCTACTGTGTGGAATTTAGTAGGGTCTCCTTTGCTGATGATGGTTCCGGTAGTATTAACCGTAATCTTGTGTGTGCTCGGCGTCGCAGTGTTCCGCAAGTGCAATCGTAAGTTTGCTGAGGTGATGTAATGAGCGAGATTGAGTTGACAAATACTGAAAAAGAAGAGTTGCAACCAGTCGTACTTTCAGTAGAACACGTAGGCAAATACTTTAAGCTACCAACTGAGCAAGCAAGCGGTTTGAAACAGGCGTTTATTAATTGGACGCGTGGTATCAAAGGCTACAAAGAACAGCACGTTCTGCGTGATATCAACTTTGAAGTACGCAAAGGCGACTTCTTCGGCATCGTAGGACGCAACGGAAGCGGCAAATCAACCCTACTCAAACTCATCTCTGGAATCTACGTACCAGACTCCGGACGCATACACGTCAACGGAAAACTCGTGCCATTCATTGAGCTTGGCGTAGGCTTCAACCCAGAACTAACCGGTCGCGAAAACGTGTTTTTAAATGGAGCACTATTAGGTTTTACGCGCTCGCAAATTGAAAACATGTATGACGATATAGTGCATTTTGCAGAACTTGAAGAGTTTATGGATCAAAAACTTAAAAACTACTCTTCTGGTATGCAAGTGCGTCTTGCATTTTCAGTTGCAATTCAAGCTCAGGGAGATATTCTAGTACTTGATGAAGTTCTTGCAGTTGGAGATGAAGCTTTTCAAAGAAAATGCGATGAATATTTTGCAAAGGTTAAAAAAGACGTAAGTAAAACAGTTATTCTCGTTACGCACGATATGAACGCAGTAAAGCGTTATTGCAATAAAGCTATTCTTATTAAGAATGGCGAAGTGATTGTTAACGGAGATAAAGACGATGTTGCAAATCGTTATACTCTAGAAAATCTTTCTAGCCAAAATGGCGGAGAAAGTGAAGATAGTTATGCTGTTGGCTTGAATGAGCGAGTGCCATTTATGCGCATTGTTCCTTTGAGTAAGCAGTTGCTTAATTGTAAAGAAAAATTCCGTTTTGCTATTGAATATGAATTCAATGAGCCTGGGAAATATTTTATAGCTGTAGCAATGCACGACATAAAACGTGGAGGAATCACGTATGATTCTGGAGCAGATAAAATTGAGCTCGAAGGAACAGGAAGACAAAAAGTTGAATTTGAAGTGCCTCTTAAAATCTTAAATAATGGCGAATTTAAGCTTGTTGCCTCTCTTCGTACTAGAAGCAAAACTGATCCTGAATTAACAGATATGGTTGCGTTTACTAACGACAGTAATTCGTGCATGTTTGCTGTAAGAGATAGTCAAAACCGTGAGTATGCGCTCTTAAATGACAATGCAATGACTTTTACTTGCTTAAAGCATTATAAATGCTAGCTTTATTTATTGCTGGTTTTATATGTGCTAAAGGCTAAAAATAAGGGTGTTTTAGTAATGAATTTCTTTAATCTAGATGTTAATGCAAAAACTTATATAGACTCTTTAAGCGAGCGTCAACGCAGGCTTATTGTGGGCGCTATAAACTATCATTCATTAACTGCACCGTCTAGAACTTTGCAATATCAAGTTTACATGGGTCAAAAATGGCAGTATCCTCGTTTAGCTGATTTCTCAGTTTTTGACGGTGCTTGTACAAAAAACGAAGGATTGAAACCAATCGCAACTTTTAGTGCACAATCAACTGTTAAAACTAATAGCGAATACACAAAAGAATTTTGGAATGAAGGCAAACTGTTTAAAGATAATGGCGTTAGGTATTTGTTGCTGACACCAGATGATGCAACCGACGATGATGTGATGTCTCACTGGGCTTCTGATACGTTAAAGCAGCACATTTACAAAGAGTGTGAATTACACGCACCTTCTATGTTTGATGTTGTTAGGGAAGTAATGCGCAAAAAACGCGAGTGTGATTCGAAGAAACTTGTTGAAGCGTATTGTCCTTGGAATAAAAAGAAGTTTGATTATGTTGCAAATGCTCACCAAAGAGAAATTGCAAAACAAGAAAATTGGGATTTATCAAATATAAAAGATGCTAGATTGGACTGTGTTTCTCCTGCTAAAAGAGTTGAAGGAGCTAAAAAAGCTATTATTATAGGTTTGCATTGGCTGCAAGCTGGTGGTGCAGAAAGATGGGCTGTAGAAACAATAAAACTTGCCAAAAAAGCTGGTTTTGTGCCAATTGTTATCACAGATAGAGACGGTCACCAGCCGTGGATTACGAAAGATTTCTGTGATGATGCTCTTGTATTACCACTTACTCCACCAATTAGAGAATATTGGGCGGATGTTCCACTTTTAAGATCTTTGTTTGAGCAATTTGACATTAAAGCAATAGCAATACACCATTGCCAATGGCTTTACGACCATATTTGGTGGGCTAAACAATTCTCCCCAGAAACACATATTATTGATTCGCTGCATATTGTTGAATACATAAATTGTGGAGGATATCCGCATGAAGCTGTAACACACGATAAGTGGATTGATTTGCACCATGTTATTTCTCCACAACTTGAAAATTGGTTGCATGATGTGCATGGTATTGAATCTTCCAAGATTGTTGACGCTCCACTTATTGGTCTTACTGCTGGAATTGGAAACGATTGCGTATCGCCGAGAAAAAATAAAAATGTTCTGAATGTTGCTTTTGTTGGAAGGATTGCAAGACAAAAACGTCCAGAAGCGTTTGTTCTTGTTGCAAAAGCTTTAAACAAAAAATATCCAGGAAAATTCCACTTCATTTTGCATGGAGATGGCGAATTAGACACATATGTTTCAGAACTTATATCTAGGTATGGTCTTGAAAACGTTATTGAGCGCAGATCTATGAAAATTCCAGCTCAAAAAACGTATGATGATGCGGACGTGCTACTTATTAGCTCTGTAAACGAGGGTATTACGCTTACAACTATTGAAGCGCTTTCTAATGGAGTTCCAGTAATTTCATCGGATGTTGGATCGCAAAAAACTGTTATAGCAAAAAGTGCGTTATTGCCAAGAATGACTTCTAGTTTTGTTAAAGCGTCTGTAAAGGAATTGTTTAAGATTATGGAGAATGATTCATATCGTTCATTATTGTTAAAAGAAGAAGTTGAAAAATTGCGCAATTTTGCAAAACTCGAATCTGCAGAAACGTTATTTACTAAGTTATTTGAAGAATGGAGCAAGTAATGTCAAATGCTCAAGTAGTGGATGCTAATAAATCAAAAGATAGCGTTAATGTTGCGGCTGTTGTAGTAACTTTTAACAGGTTAGAGAAACTAAAAACCGTATTGGCTTCGTTAGAATCTCAAACGCGACTTCCAAATCAACTAATCATTGTCAACAATGCTTCAACTGATGGCACGGATAAATATTTGGAAGAGTACACTCGCGATTTTGCGAATGGTCATTTGGAGAATCGAGTAAATCTTACTGTTGTAAATTTGCCAGAAAACGTTGGCGGTGCAGGCGGTTTTAGTGCTGGTATGCGTAAAGGGTACGAGCTTGGCGCAGGTTTCGTGTGGGTTTTTGACGACGATGGCTATCCTCAGCCACAAGCTTTGGAAAAGCTTCTAGATGGATTTAATGCTGCCGTAGGTGAGCTTGGTGCGGATGTTCCGTATGCTTGCTCAATGGTGAAGTTCGTGGACGGATCGATTTGCGAAATGAACAATCCAGTACCAACGTGGGATTGGGGAAGGCTTATTGCTAAAGGATTTAACAATCTCGTTATGGTTACAAGCTGTTCGTTTGTGTCGGTGCTTATTCCTCGTTGGGTTATAGAAAAGTACGGATTGCCATTTAAAGAATACTTTATTTGGTTCGATGATGCCGAATATACACTTCGTATTACGCGTGTATGCCCGGGCGTGCAGGTTCTCGATAGTGTAATTATGCATGACATGGGAGCAAACAAGGGTGTGAACTTTACAATGATTGACAAAAAGAATGCTTGGAAATTCGCATACGGCGTGCGTAATCAAGCATCTTACCGTTTGCATCACGAAGGTAAAGCAAAATACTTGCTTTTCTGCGCAAATGTAGTTCGTCAAATGCGAAGAGGGCATGTTGAGAGAAAGTTGCGCCGCAAAATGATTGGTCAAATGCTAAAAGCGATTAGATTTAATCCAAAAGTTGATTTTCCTAAAAATAAGTAGCGCAACAAGCGAAATGCTAGGTTAATAACTGGAATAGCTTAATAACGGGAATATATAAAGCATAATTTCAAAATAGACGTATCTTATAAAGGAATAAAATGTACGAAAAAGCAAAATCAGCAACTTACCCAGATTTAGTAGTTGTTGGAGCAGGATTGTTCGGCTTAACTGTAGCTCAGCAAGCAGTGGAGCATACGGGCGCTCGCGTTGAAATTATTGACGTTCGAAATCACATCGGTGGAAACGCTTACTCGTATTTTGACGAGCGCACAGGAATCGAAATTCACAAGTACGGAGCGCATCTTTTCCACACAAGCAACAAGCGCGTGTGGGATTATGTGAATCGTTTTACGTCGTTTACTAACTACGTACATCGCGTGTACGCAACGCACGACGGCGAAGTGTATCCGCTGCCAATCAACTTGGGTACAATTAACCAGTTCTTCCACGCGCACTACACGCCAGAGGAAGCAAAGGCTTTGATTGCAAGCCAAGCGGGGGAGTTGGCTGGCAAAGATCCGCAAAATTTGAACGATAAGGGCATTAGCTTAATTGGTCGTCCGCTTTATGAAGCGTTTATTAAAAACTACACGGCAAAGCAGTGGCAGACGGATCCTTCCGAGCTTCCTGCTGGAATTATTAAGCGCTTGCCTGTGAGATTTAACTATAATAATCGCTACTTTAAGGACACTTGGGAAGGCTTGCCTACGGACGGCTACACGGCTTGGATGCAGCGCATGATTGACGATCCGCGTATTCACGTTTCGCTTGGTGTAGACTTCTTCGACGAATCTCAGCCGTTTAATAAGCGCGCGCTGGCGGAAGCTGGAGTGCCGGTTGTTTATACCGGTCCGGTTGATAGGTATTTTGACTACGCTCTTGGCGAGTTGAAGTGGAGGACTGTGGACTTTAAGGAAGTGCGTTACGAGGAGAGCGACCATTTTGGTTGCCCAGTTATGAACTATTCGGATGCTGACGTGCCGTTTACGCGCGCGATTGAGTTTAAGAACTTTAATCCAGAGCGCGAGGAAGTTGGCGGAGAGGCTAGTGGCGATGCTGACGATTGCGCAACTTTCGTGCCGAGCAAAAGCGTGAAAGCTGGGGAAACTGTGGTTTGGCAGGAGTATTCGCGAGCTGCTAGTCGAGAAGATGAGCCGTACTATCCTGTGAATACTGAGGCAGACAAAGCCTTGTACGCGCGCTATGCGGAGCTTGCTGCGGCTGAGCCTCGCACAGTTTTCGGCGGTCGCTTGGGAACTTACAGCTATTACGACATGCACAACGTAATCGACATGGCTTTGCGCGCTTACGAATCTCAAGTAGCGCCGTTGCTGGCTTAGGTGGTTTGGTGGGCGTTCTTGCGATTAGCCGCCGCGCGCGTAACCTGAAAGCACGTAACCTGAGCGCGCGCTAAAACGGCAATCAGGGACACGGATGCAGTTTGCTGACTGCGCGAGTGTCCTAAAACAAGCAAAATTCGACCCTAATGTAGGACGCAATCTGCGCGAGTGTCCCCAAAAAGGTTGTCGGCGCGCGCGAGTTTGCAATATCCGCGATTCGTGGTATTCTATTTAAGTTGTTTGCTTGGCAAGCAGTTTGATTGCTAAGTTAGCAGTTTGGAGAATTCGCCTAGTGGTCTATGGCGCACGCTTGGAAAGCGTGTTGGTGTAACAGCCTCACGAGTTCGAATCTCGTATTCTCCGCGCCTAGGGTTTCTAGCCAATCGCTAGAAACCTTTTTTCATGCCGAAAACCCGATTGCCGCTTAACCCAATTTCGTCACTCAAATTCGTCACCCAAATTCAGTGCCCTAATTCAGCGTAATGCTGCTCGACTTGCGCTTTAATAGGCTTCCATAAATCTGCGTGAGAGTCGTACCATGATATTGTTTCTTGCAAGCCTTGCTTCAAATTGTTGTGCCTAGGCTCCCATTTTAATTGCGTTCGAATTTTCGTAGTATCTAGTGCGTAACGCCTATCCTCGCCTATTCTGGGATTTACATACGTTATATTTGATTCTGGCACGCCCATGAGTTGCATCAAAATCCGCAAAATATTTATGTTGTTAACTTCACAGTTAGCGCCAATATTATATGTTTCACCGATTGTTCCACGCGTTAGAACATGCCATATTGCGTCGCAATTATCTTCAACGTGAATCCAATCGCGTATCGAATCTCCTACGCCGTACAATTTTGCTGGCATATTGCACATAATATTTGTAATTTGGCGAGGAATAAACTTTTCAATATGCTGTCGTGGCCCGTAATTATTGCTGCTATTCGAAATAGTTGCGCGCAAACCGTAAGTTCTACACCATGCTTTTACCAAGAGATCGCTTGCAGCTTTGCTTGCAGAATATGGACTAGATGGACAATATGGACTTGACTCGTCGAATTTAAGCACGCTGTCAATAGGAAAATCTCCGTAAACTTCATCGGTGCTTACTTGATGGAAGCGAATATTATATTTGTGTGCAAATTTAATGAGTGTATGCGTTCCTAAAATATTTGTGCTTATAAACGGGTCAGAAAACTCGATTGCATTATCGTTGTGTGATTCTGCAGCAAAATTTACGATTGCGTCGATAGCAGGAAGTGTTGTTCCTTCTGCCGTTTTAATTGGATTATGCGGATCTAATAGCTGATCAACTATATTTTCGTCTCGAATATCTCCGCGAATAAAAGCGTATCGGTTGTTTGCAAAATCTTGAGGTAAGTCGTAAAGATTTGCCATATTCCCAGCGTAAGTAAGCAAATCAAGTACCGTAACAGCAACCGTTACATGATATTTAGCTATGTAATGCACAAAATTAGATCCAATAAAACCTGCGCCGCCAGTAACTAAAATGTGGTGTGGTTGAAAAATATTACTGTTTGATGCGTAGTTGTGCATGTTTCCGCTTTCATATGACTAGTGCGTTGGTTTATGGCTTAAGTCACGTTGTTATTTTGGTTTATTTCGTTGATTTTATTGTTTAATGCGCGCATTTTGAATTGTAATTTTTTAATACTATACATTTCTTTCGTGTGTGCAAGTAGAGTATGTTTTTCTAAAGTGTTGTTTACCAGCAAATTAGTTGAGTAGATGTGCAATAATTACTGCATGTTTGCTTGTTTTGGGGATGCGAGGTGAATCTAATAATGGTTAAGTTTTCTTGGCGTAGCAGTGCGCATGATTTGGATTCATCAAATATTGATTCCTCTTCAACAAAAAAGCAACAATCTTCAAAATTGCAATCAACAGGTTCAAAGACTTTTGACACATCAAAATCTGCAACAAAAGCAATCGAAGGTACTCCAAATAAACCTAATCCAGCGTTAAATCATTCTACAAACGCTATTCTTGTAGGAATATTTTTAACTCTTTTAGGTGGCGCATTTTGGGGTGCAAACGCAACAGTTTCGAAAATCCTCATGTCGACGTATCGCGTATCTCCTTTGCAAATCGCTTGCGTTCGTCAAATTGCTGCTGGCATGTTATTTGTCATTACTGCTGCAGCTTGCACTCCTAAGCAGTTAAGTGGTGCTGTGAAAACTGGTCGCACGTGGATTTCGATGGCGGTTACAGGCGTAGTTTGCGTGCTTCTTACGCAAGTTTCGTACTTGTGCACAATCGACTGGACTAATTCCGGCACTGCAACTGTGCTTCAGAGCCTTAATCTTCTGTTCGTGCTGGTTTACGCATGCTTGCACACGCGCCGCGTGCCAACTATCCGCGAAACAATTGGTGTTGTACTCGCTTTTGCAGGAACTGCTTTAATGGCTACAGGTGGTAATCTTTCTTCACTATCTTTGCCTGTTATGGGTTTGCTTTGGGGTCTTGCAGATGCTGCGTCTACAGCGGCGCTTGCTATTATGCCTGTGAAATTGATTGCAAAATGGGGAAATCTGACTGTTAATGGCATTACGTTTATTATTTCTGGTTGTATTATGCTCCCGTTTGTGCGACCGTGGGAAACGATGCCTGCATTAGATTTGCGCGCTATGCTGCTTTTTACTTTTACTGTTATTGCTGGAACTTTTGGAGCATATT
>OBUR01000430.1_pt1 | contig 10804 bp, 10 predicted proteins | sample 1475951 | NCBI WGS metagenome assembly OBUR01 (sample SAMEA2579957, study PRJEB22360) | human gut metagenome
AAACGAATGGTTACCATAACCTTCCTCTAAATGTTTAATGACTAAAAGAATATTCTCAAACTCGAAAGTGATTTAAGAATATAGCTTACTTTTTTCTCTGTATATATAGACAAAAAGCCTGAAGATTTTACACTTTTTGAGCAAAAAAGCAAGACACAAGCCCATTTCAAACTTGAGAAATCCACCATAAAAAATGACCGCACTTCATCACAAAGTGCGACCAAATTTTCATTCATTTATTGTATTAATAAACCCCTTGCGCCAACATTGCATCAGCCACTTTCACAAAGCCTGCGACATTTGCCCCGACAACATAGTTGATGTTTACTTGACCAGCGACAGTGCCATATTTTTTACAGTTTGCATGAATATCTAACATGATACGATGAAGCTGTTTATCCACCTCCTCAGCAGTCCAATACAAACGTTGTGAGCTTTGTGCCATTTCTAAACCTGACGTTGCAACGCCACCCGCATTTGCCGCTTTACCCGGGCCAAATAACACACCCGCCTCTAAAAATGCCTCTGTTGCTTCAATAGTGGTTGGCATGTTTGCACCTTCAGCCACTAATTTCACGCCATTTGCAATTAAGATTTTAGCGTCTGCAATCTCTAATTCGTTCTGAGTTGCGCAAGGAAGCGCAATATCTGCTTTTACTTCCCACGGGCGTTTACCCGCGACGTATTGCAAACCAAACTGTTCCGCAAATTCTTTCACTCGACCACGTTTTACATTTTTGAGCTCTAATAACGCCGCTAATTTTTCATGGTCAAAACCTTCTGGTAAATACACATAACCAGCCGAGTCAGAACAAGTCACTACTTTTGCTCCGAGTTCCATCGCTTTTTCAATGGCATATTGCGCCACGTTACCCGAACCAGAAACTGAAACAGTTTTACCTTGGAAGCAATCTCCTTTTTCTGCCAGCATTGCTTGTGCAAAATACACTAAACCATAACCCGTCGCTTCAGGACGAATTAAACTTCCACCGAATGAAAGACCACGCCCCGTAAACACACAAGCAGCTTGGTTTGATAATTTTTTCATATAGCCTGCAAGATAGCCTACCTCTCGACCACCTACACCGATATCACCTGCCGGCACATCGGTATCCGACCCAACATGACGATAAAGTTCCGCCATTAACGCTTGGCAAAAACGCATCACTTCAGCATCTGATTTACCTTTAGGATCAAAATCAGAGCCCCCTTTCGCACCGCCCATTGGCAATGTGGTTAAGGCATTTTTAAAGATCTGTTCAAAGCCTAAGAATTTTAAAATCGATAAGTTAACGGATGGATGGAAACGCATTCCGCCTTTATATGGACCAATTGCGCTATTAAATTGTATGCGGAAAGCACGGTTTACTTGAACCTGGCCTTTATCATCAGTCCATGCTACGCGAAATTGGAATGCACGCTCTGGCTCAACTAAACGCTCTAATAAAGCTTCTGAACGGTATTTAGGGTTTGCCTCCAAGAAAGGCCAGATTGATGTAAAGACTTCTCGAACGGCTTGTAAAAATTCAGGTTGCTGGCCGTCACGTTGAGCCACTTTTTCAAGAAATACGTCTAATGATGCTACTGCTGACATAGAATTTTCCTTCTAGTAGTGAGTGAGTATGATGTGTATAACGTTATTTTATTTATCACCGTCTTGTTGCGGCATGTCATTAATATAACAATAGAAAAATCAACTAGGCAATAGCTTTTTTATAGGAAAAATGAAGAAAAAATAAAAAACGAGAAAAAATTTAATATTTTCTCGTTTCTATTAGATAAGATCTAAAATTAGCATCCAAGCTAACGCTTCAACTTAAAAAATCTCTATTTATTTTTACCTTCTAAGTAAAGCCACTCTGCAACCTGCTTCGCAAAGTACGTCAAGATACCATCTGCACCCGCACGTTTAAAACAAAGCAATGATTCCATAATGCATTCTTTTTCTTTCAACCAACCATTTTGAATGGCAGCCATATGCATCGCATATTCGCCAGAAACTTGGTAAGCAAAAGTTGGCACGCCGAAATACTCTTTCACGCGATAGACCATATCCAAATATGGCATACCTGGTTTCACCATCACCATATCCGCACCTTCTTGTAAATCAAGAGCCACTTCTTGCAGACCTTCATTACCGTTGGCAGGATCAAGTTGATAGGTTTTCTTATCGCCACCTTTCAAATTACCCGCAGAACCGACTGCATCACGAAATGGGCCATAGTAATTAGACGCATATTTCGCTGAATACGCCATAATTTGTGTATTAATATAACCACTCTCTTCCAATGCCTGACGAATACGACTAATACGTCCATCCATCATATCACTCGGCGCCACAATATCAGCACCTGCTTCAGCGTGTGAAACAGCCTGTTTAATCAGGATATCTGTTGTGATATCGTTCAATACATAGCCTTCTTCATCAATGATCCCATCTTGTCCGTGTAATGTATAAGGATCGAGTGCGACATCTGTTAACACACCTAATTCTGGATAAGCGCCTTTTAATGCTCTCACTGCTCGCTGTACCAAACCATTCGGGTTAAATGCCTCATCAGCCATTAAAGATTTTTTATCTTGCTCAACCACAGGGAATAATGCGATCACTGGTACACCATATTTCACTAAAAGGCCAGCTTCAATTAATAACTGATCAATGGTTAAACGCTCAACTCTAGGCATCGAAGGCACTGGTTCACGATGATTTTCGCCTTCAATAATAAATACTGGATAAATTAAATCATTAGCTGTTAAGGTATTTTCTGCCACTAAACGACGGCTAAAATCATGTTTACGTAAACGACGAAGACGACGGGTTGGGAAACCGCCTAAAATTTGTTGAGTCATAATAATATTCCTGTTTTTTATGATGTTAAAAGGGCGTATCACCTACGCCCATTTTCTTAATATTTGTGATTTAAATCAGCCTGATTTTCTACCGCACTTTCTTCATCCGTTGTCTCTTCTTCATCATCTTTCGGTTGATAGAAACGAGCAACTAACAAGCCTAATTCAAATAAAAGGCACATCGGTACAGCGAGTAAAGTTTGAGAGAAGACGTCTGGGGGCGTTAAGATCATACCGACAAAAAACGCACCGACAACAATATAAGGACGTTTTGAAGCCAATGCTTTCGTCGTGGTTACACCTGTCCAACAAAGTAAAATAATGGCAACCGGTACTTCAAAACACACACCAAATGCCAAGAATAACGCTAAAGCAAAATCAAGGTAACTACTGATATCTGTAGCGATAGCCACCCCTTCCGGAGCAGTTTGGGTAAAGAAACTAAACACAAAAGGGAAAACAATATAATAAGCAAATGCCACACCGCAATAAAATAAAACTGTACTAGAAAATAATAACGGATAAATTAAACGTTTTTCATGTTGATACAGCGCCGGTGCAACAAACGCCCAAATTTGATAAAGCAAATAAGGCACCGAAATAAACACCGATACAATTGCGGTTAATTTAATTGGTGTAAAGAAAGGCGTTTGGATATTGGTGGCAATCATCGTTGCACCCTTTGGCATGACTGCCGTTAAAGGTGCGGCGACAAAATGATAAATATCATTAGAAAAATAAACCAACGCCACAAAAACCACTAAAATACAAATTACACAACGTAATAAGCGGTTTCTGAGTTCAACAAGATGGGTAATTAACGGTTGGGAATCGTCCGTCGTATTGCTCATAATTATTCTCTAGGACTTAGCTTCAGATTTAGGTGCTGGTTGCAGTTCCACATCATCCGGCGAATAGTAATCAGATAAACGCTCGGTTAATTCAGCTTGTTCATGGGCTTCAAGTGCGGCCAAATCTACTTCTGTTTTTTCAGGTTCTGAAACTTCAACAAGTTCATTCTCTACATACTCTGTCGATGTTGTTTCAGCTTGTTTTTCTGTTGTTTCTTGTGAATTCACCACAAGTTTTTCAGCAGAATCAGCCGAATTTTCAGCCGCACTTTTGATTTCTTTAATTTGCTCTTCTACCGTTGTGCCCGCAGCAGCCGCTTTTTCTTCTAGCTCTGCACGCATTTTTTGAGCTTGCTCTTTTAGCTCTTCAACGGTTTTACTTAAGTCTGGAGAAAGCTGCTTGAGATTAAGTTGCTCAGCTTTCTTAATACTATCCTGCAGCTCTTGCAATTTAAGTTCTTGTTTTAATTCATTTTGAACATTAGCAGCCAGCCCTCGAATTGTTTTCACCCAACCCATTACCGTACGAATAGCGACAGGTAAACGCTGAGGACCAAGTACAACTAAGCCGATAAACATCAATAAAATAAGTTCGGAAAAACCAATATCAAACACAGCTATGCCTGTTCTTTCTCTTTCACTGTTTCAGTTTTTTCAGTTGTTGCTGTACCATTTTTAATTTGAGTAAACTCAGCATCTTTTTTAGGTTCATCGTCAGACATCGCCTTTTTAAAGCCTTTTACTGCTGCACCGAGATCAGATCCCGCATTACGTAATTTTTTCGTCCCAAATACTAATAAAATCACAATTAATAAAATAATCATTTGTGCTGGGGATAAACCAAACATAGAAAAACTCCATTAGAACTAAATTGAAAATTTGCTCTGAATATACTCTTTTTATGCACTTGTCTCAAGAGGTAATTTTAAAAGTGCAGCCAAAAAGAAAATCATTTTTGACCACACTTTAATCTTATTATTCAGCTAACTCTGTTTGTTCGTGAGCCATCAATTCTTGACCAACATTATCTAATAAACTTAGATATCGATCATAATGTTTCAACATATCGGCAATCAATTCATCTTGATTCATATATTGCACATCATATCCCACTCGTCCATCAAAGAAATAGGTATACGGTTCATAGGTCATACTATGCTGAATATGTGGTAAGTTATCATCATTAATTAGCTGTTTAGAGACATCTCTACCAACAGATTTCACACCATACATAAAATCACGCATGGATTCTTTTTGAATAACCAATTCCACGGCTGGCTCATCCTGTTCAAATAATGTGTGAATTTGTACGCTCAACTCATATTTACTAACCAATTCTTGGCGCAACTCACGCATAGCTGGTAAAACCGTATGTTTGAGGAAACGTAATGTATCCTTTTCTTGAGTTTGATTCATCATCTGCTCCAAACGATCTTGCCAGTTATCTCCTGTCCAGAAAATACTGGTTGGATTGACCTTAGTATCAAAATATTTTTTATCCGCATTCAAGCCTTTCCATAAACTAAAGCACATAATCAACATCAACATCGCAAAAGGTAATGCCACTAACAACGTCATTGCCTGTAGATTTCCTAAGCCACCTGATTGCATTAAAACAATGGCGACAACTGACATTAATACACCCCACATCACCGCTTGCCAACGAGGCGATGTAAGACTTTTATCGCGAGATGCAATATTATTTAGCACATAAATACCGGAGTCTGCCGAAGTAATAAAGAATAAAGAAATTACCACTAAACTCACTAAACCGGTTAAACCAGAAAGCGGTAAATAATCCAAAAACTTAAAGAGTAACGTTTCTGGTGAGGAAATCATTTGTCCCAATGCACCAGCCGCCTCACCATCATTTAGCCAAATAGCGGTGTTTCCAAATACAGTAAACCACAATATGCCAAACATACTAGGAATGGCTAATACACCGAAAATAAATTCTCGAATTGTGCGCCCTCTGGAAATTCTAGCAATAAATAGGCCTACAAATGGCGCCCAAGAACACCACCATGCCCAATAGAGAATTGTCCAACCACTAAACCAATCAGTATGTTCCTGTTCATAAACGTAAGTTTTGAAGCTTAATTGTACTAAATTGCCAAAATAAGTGCCGATATTGTCGCTAAAAGCCGATAGCAAATATAATGTCGGACCAGCCACCAACACAAAAATTAATAAGCTGAAAGCTAATGTTAAATTTAGTTCACTTAAGATTTTTACCCCTTTTCCTACGCCAGAAATAGCAGAAAATGTAGCCAGGCTTATCACGACAGCAATAATGACAATTTGCAAACTAAAACTATTTTCACCAACCCAACCTAATTGATGTAAACCGGCTCCTAGTTGAGAAGCTCCAAAGCCGAGTGTGGTGATAATTCCGAATAAGGTTGCAAGCAATGCCATAATATCGATAAGATCACCCAATCGCCCATTAATACGTTCTTTTAATAACGGATAAAAACAAGAGCGTAATGCCAGTGGCAATTTATAGCGAAACCCAAAGTAGGCTAACGCTAAGGCTATGGTTCCATACACGGCCCAAGCATGAATCCCCCAGTGAAATAGGGTATGTAATAATGCTTCTTGTTGCTTATGCTCTGCTGCACCAGATGTAATATCAGATAAATAATGCGTCAATGGCTCTGCAACACCAAAAAACATCAATCCAACACCCATGCCTGCAGCAAATAACATCGCTAACCAAGATAGAAAACCAAATTCGGGTTCCTCTTCATCATTTCCCAGTTTAATATTGCCTAGGCTACTCACCGACAAAATGACTAAAAAACACAAAAATCCTGAAAATACTAATACATAAAACCAACTAAAATTGGCAAAAATACCTGATTTAACAACATTTAATAACGTTTGTGTTTGTTCAGGTAAAATTAAAATCATTGAGACTAGTAATACAACAAAAAATAACGTTACGCCAATCACTAAAGGATTGAATGACGTCTGTTTTTCCATAAATTTAGATAAAGACAAGCTTTCCCCTTAGACGTTAAGTGATCTCTAATAAAATTAAACAAAACAGGGCTTAAGCCCCAAATGGTGCAATGGAACCATCACAAATGACAGCACGGAGAAGTGCGATTTTAAAGGAAACGCTCAGTAGGATTTGAGTGAATTGTTTCCAAAAGTGCATTTATGGTATCAAAAAATACCAATTATTTCAAATTAGGAAAATATTGATGGTATTTAATTTAATTCGTATTTTTAACTGATATAATAAATTACAAAACTTGTTCAAACAAGACAGTAAAAGAAAACGTTTTATTTAATGTGTTGTAGATAAAACAATTTCTTAATGCAGCTTCAGTAAGCTTATCAAACGTCTGATCATCTAAATCAGATGAAATAAAAATTTTAATTTTACAATCGGTTATGTGTGGAGGTTCATCATAACCATGCACACCAAGTAAGGTTAAAGGATTGGCGAGGTTGAGCCAAATTTTTCCTTCCATTTCTACAATATCGGCACGTTGTTGAGCAAAATGCGCTTTTACACTACTCAAAATGCCACCTAGAATAGAAACAGCAAAATAATCTACCGCACTTTTTTGTAACGATTGGTTATCGAAATTGACTTGTGAATAGAGCGAAATATTGTCATTCGGTGTGAATAATTTAATTTCTGCTCCGCGTAATACGGCTCGATATTTCGCTGTAAAACATTCACTTTCAGGTACGTGATACATAACGTTCCCTCAATATTGATTTTGCCTCATTTAATACCTTAAGTTTGGCTTCAATAATGTCAAATCCATTTAAAGGGCGGTTAGAAAAAGTGGCAAATCCACAATCTGGATTTAGCCAAATTTGCTCTGGTGGAAGGTGATTTAAGGCTTTTTCTGCTCGTTGAACAATCTGATCTACGGTTTCTACCTCATCAGAACGAGGATTGATGACGCCTAAGCCTAAAATACATTTTTGTCTTAATATTTCACTTTCTAACAACGAACTTAATTCTCCCGCTCTTGGCGTAGAAAATTCGAGCATTAAAATATCAGGTAATGCCGATTCAAATAAATTCACTAATGATGTGTAAGGTCCGCGCAGTAATACGCTTTCATCTTTGCTCCAGTTGCCACGGCATACATGTAATGCCGTTTTGATATTTTTATTTCTTGCATACTCAAAGATTTGAGTAATTAAACTTTTTGCAAACTGTAGTTCTGCTGCAAAATCTTGTTTTTCGCTTAATGCTGCACACATAAATGAACGTGTTTGATGATGGCTAAAAATAACTTCTGTCAAAACAGGCTCATCAAATTGAACTACGCTTACGCCTAGCTCACACAAATGATCAATTTCTTGCTTTAAGATAGCAACAACATCTTTTGCCATTTCTTCTTTTGATGAATAATGTTGCCCTGACACAGGCGAAAGCCACATGGAGCGAGCCATTAAGTAAGGCCCTGGCAAGGTTGCTTTAATTGGCTGCTTAGTTAGATTTTTCAGTAGCAACATCTCATCTGCTACCAAAGATCGTTTGTAGCTAATTTTTCCCACGCAAATAGCATTTTTTATGGAAAGTGCGGGAACATCCAAGGTTTCTAGCATTGACTCAAAAATTTGCTTTTCTTTAATGTGATCGAGCATTTCACTCATGCTCATTAAGGTCGCCCCTTGAATTTTTTTTGCAATAAAAGAAAGGTAATTGTCGCGAAGTAATTCGCCACTCGTAATAATATCTATGCCAGTTCGTTGTTGAAGTTCGATAATTTGTTTTGTTTCTTGAACAACGATTTGCTCAAGCTCTGCAGTGGTTATTTTGCCGAGTGCGTGCTTTTTACGCGCCATCAAAAGTGCTTGACTACGAGGCATTGAGCCTAAAAGGGAAGTTGTGAAAGGTTTCATAGAAAATCCACAATGATGGGCGTTTATTACACGCCCATCATGACATATTGATATTAAAAGAATTTTAAATATTCATTGGCAGCTTGTAATTGAGCAAAACCTTTTGTTCTGCCCGCAACCCAACGTTTTAATCCTTCCAAATCCATCATTTCTTTATGTTCTGGATTGTTGTAATCCATTTTGAACAATGTTTCGGTGAATGCATTGAATTTAGTTTCATCTAATCCCATGCGTCCACTAAAAATACAATGGTCAAATGATGGTGTTTTTGCGAGTACTCGAACTGTTACAGGATCGAGCGTGCCATCTTTTGTCCAACGTTCAAAGTTGAAATCTAACATCCATGTTGCAGAGACTTGGCGATCTTTTAATGCATTGACTGCATCTAATTCACCGCCTACATGATCGCCGTGCAAACCAACACCCACATCAAAGCGTTTTTCTACATAATCTTGACCAAATTCCAAGCCATGTTGATGTAAAAACTCGATAGGAATTAACCGCGCTTGTGGGGAATCAATTGCACCAAAAGCAATAGTTTTATTTTTTAAATCTTCAATCGATTGGATAGTTGGATCATTAACAACTAAATAGCTTTGACGATCTTGGTCGGTATCACGCATGGCACCATTTAAGGTTTTACCACCACTACGTAAGTAACCATCTAACCAAGCTAGGGGAGAGTTCCACGCCACATCAATTTCATTATTGAGTAACGCATCAACTTGTCCTTTGTAGTCTTTGAAATACACGGGTTCAATAGGGAAGTCTTCTTTTTCAAAAAAGTCAGCAATAATGCCCCAAATAACCGTCACTTGTGGGGCGTAGATGACCGCCCCAATTTTTAATTTCTCACTCATTTTTCACCGCACTTTATGGAATTTGTTGACCTGTAATGGCTTTACCTAACCAAATATTTAGCACATCGACACTTGGCGCCATCACTTGACTTGCTAATGCATCACGTAAATAGCGTTCCATTGGCCCTATTTTGTTATAGGCCTTACCACCGCCAATACGCATACCAATTTGTGCAAGAGTAATAGCGTTTTCGCTTGCGAGAATTCGGGCGGCTAATAATTTAGCTAATGCATCTGCATCACCTTCTGTGGCTGCACAAGCCGCATCACGCGTAGCACATACAGCAGCGTTTGTATTGGCATAGATTTTAGCTAAGTGAATTTGCACGGTTTCGATTTCGGCTAGTGCAGTGCCCGATGTGTATTTACGGTGTGTTGAATGTTTAATTGCCTCAGTAAGCACGGCTTTACATACGCCGCTATAGACAGCTGCCAAACCACAAATAAAGGCTGGCGCAATGCCACCAAATACTTGTTCTGCGCCTGTGCCAACTTCGCCAATACGCCAGCTACGATCTAATGGCATATCGGTCATGCGCATAAAGCAAGAGACATTGCTACGCATACCTAAGCCATTCCAGCTATCGGCTTCAAAAGTTAAGCCTTGAGTGCCAAGTGGAAGCACCCAGTTATCAATAGCTTCACCATTTTCGGAAGGCAAAAGCGCTAAATAATAAGAGGCATAATTGCCCGATGTCACCATGGATTTTAAGCCATTGAATACTGCATGTTCAGTATTAAATTGTGCGGTTGCATCGGTAATATAGAAGTGAGTACCTGTGCCTAATTCACTATAGGCGAGTGCGGCAAAGGTTTGATTTTGAACAATGTCAGAAAAGATTTTTTGTTTGAGTTGATCGCTGCCGAATAGATTTAAACAATTCACTGCAACGTTACTCATCATATAACAGAGGCCGGCAGAGGCTGAACTTTCAGCTAACGCCATACAGACTTCAGCATGTTCTTTCAGGGTTAACCCCATTCCACCATATTCTTTGGGAATTAAAAGTGAAAACCAACCGCTTTTACCTAATTCCTTAAATGCCTGAACAGGAAATTCTTTTTTTTGATCGAGTTCGTCTGCGTAAGGCTCAATAAACTGTTCCGCTAACTTTCTCACCTGAGTATAGATTTGCGACATAATATATCCTTATTGTGTGTTGAGAAAAACTTTCTACGAGGCCGATATTATTATATTATTGCGCAATTTCTTTTTTCTAGTATTTAATTCACAATAATTTCAGTAATGTGATGTGGATCATGTTTTTTTAGACCGTGAAGATTCACGGGGAAAAAGTGATCTGCCCCCCAAAAGTTGGACAGGTTAGTTAACTTAAATATTGAGCTCGGTATTGCACTGGGCTC
>OBUR01000437.1_pt1 | contig 10623 bp, 13 predicted proteins | sample 1475951 | NCBI WGS metagenome assembly OBUR01 (sample SAMEA2579957, study PRJEB22360) | human gut metagenome
CTCGCGACCCCGACCTTGGCAAGGTCGTGCTCTACCAACTGAGCTATTCCCGCATGGTATCCATGTGAAAATTTGGAGCGGGAAACGAGGCTCGAACTCGCGACCCCGACCTTGGCAAGGTCGTGCTCTACCAACTGAGCTATTCCCGCATACGCTGTTAGTGCGGTGCATTTTACGGGAATTTGAAATTCTGTCAATCGAAGATCTAAAAAAAAAATTCAAATGTTGAAAAAATCTTCGTTTCGGTTGAAATTAAAGCAAAATTTGATACAAGAACATAATTTTCACTGAGTTTTCAATTTCTACTTTTATCATGATTGGGTTTGTGACAAAATTGGAACGTTTTGATCACAATCAAATATAAAGAAAAGTGCGGTCAAATTTTTGATATTTTAGAGGTAAATGATGACACAACAATATTCTATCGATACATTATTAGCACAAGCGGGAAATCGCAGTGATGAGCGCACTGGTGCGGTTTCTACGCCAATTTATCTTTCAACAGCTTATGGGCACCACGGGATTGGTGAAAGTACCGGCTTTGATTATACCCGCACGAAAAACCCAACACGTAGTATTTTGGAAGATACCGTAGCAAAATTAGAAAATGGTGATCGAGGTTTTGCTTTTGCTTCTGGTATGGCGGCGATTCAAGTGCTGATGAATTTATTTAAAGGTCCTGATGAATGGATTGTGTCAAGTGATGTATATGGTGGGACTTATCGTTTATTGGATTTTGCCTATAAAAATAATAACAGCGTAAAACCCGTTTATGTGAATACCGCTTCTTTAGCTGAAATTGAATCCGCTATTACAGAGAATACAAAAGCAATTTTTATTGAAACTCCATCTAATCCATTAATGGAAGAGTGTGATGTAGCAGAAATTGCGAAATTAGCGAAAAAACACGATTTATTAATGATTGTGGATAATACCTTCTTAACTCCAGTGCTATCGCGTCCATTAGATTTAGGCGCAGATATTGTAATCCACAGTGGCACGAAATATATTGCGGGTCATAATGATAGTTTAGTGGGCTTGATTATTGCAAAAGGGCAAGAACTTTGTGATCGTATCGCTTATATTCAAAATGGTGCAGGTGCCGTACTTTCGCCGTTTGATTCTTGGTTAACCGTGCGTGGTATGAAGACCCTTTCATTACGGATGAAACGCCATCAAGATAATGCGAAGGCGATTGCAGAATTTTTACGTCAACAGACACAAATTGATAGTGTGTTATATCCAAACAAAGGCGGTATGCTATCTTTCCGTTTGAAAGATGAAAATTGGGTGAATACTTTCTTAAAATCAATCAAATTGATTACCTTTGCTGAAAGTCTAGGAGGAACAGAAAGCTTTATTACCTATCCTGCAACCCAAACCCATATGGATATTCCAGAAGCAGAACGCGTCGCTCGTGGTATTACAAACACATTATTGCGTTTTTCTGTTGGCTTAGAAGATGTGGAAGACATCAAAGCTGATTTATTACAGGCCTTTGCACAACTTAAATAATTAGTTTTTATCAATCGGACTAATCTGTGCAATTCAATATGCCTTGTGCTATTATGCATAACATCAATTAACGTTAGGTGTTGATTCGTCAGCACCTTATTAAATAAGGAAACAAAAATGAGCGAAGTATTACATATTAATGATGCAGATTTTGAAACTGCCGTTGTGCAATCTGATATCCCAGTATTAGTGGATTTCTGGGCACCCTGGTGTGGCCCTTGCAAAATGATTGCGCCAATTTTAGATGAAATCGCACCTGAATTTGCAGGTAAAGCAAAAATTGTTAAAATCAATGTTGATGAAAACCAATTAGTTGCAGGTCAATTTGGTGTACGTAGTATCCCAACTTTACTACTTTTCAAAAATGGCCAACTTGTTGCAACACAAGTCGGTGCGTTACCAAAAAATCAATTAGCGGCGTTTATTAATCAACACCTATAATTGAGTTATTAATCAACACCTATAATTGAGTTATTAAACACAAAGAGCGGTCAAAAATAGTGATGTTTTGACCGCTCTTATTTTTTCTCTCGCCAATAAGTAGCAAAACGAGGTTTCCCAGAATTAGTTAATCCTCGATATTTGTAGGTAATCGTGCTACCAATAGGCGGTGGATTTTCGCGCTCACTCAGATTAAATCCTGAACCAATTTTGAATTTTCCACGATGATTTTCACAGGTGAGTGATCCGAGTATATTCTCAAATTGTCCTTTCCCTTTGTGATGTGCTATTACGGTGCACTCTTCATCATAAGTGCTTTTTAACTTTAAAATTTGTGTACTGCGTTTTCTTTCGTAAGGTGCATTAGGATTACGTAACACAACACCTTCACCATTTTTCCTTTCAATTTCATGTAAATACTCGAATAAATGTGTTTTATCTCGTATCGGAATTTGCGGAATAATCTTGATATAAGGAGTAGGGTGATCTTTCAAATAATCTTCTAAGTTTTTGAGGCGTTCAAAGAGATTTCCTGAGGCATTCGGTACATCAAAAACATAAAGTGTTAATTTTGCCCAATTATCATCTTTAAAGGATTTTGTGATAGAAGCAATTTCTTCAAATTGATTACGTTCACTAAATAGCTCACCATCAATGGCAAAAGGTGGAAATTGAGCGGTAAAATAGGTCGGTACGGGCAAGGGCAGTCCTTGACGACTTAATAACGTTTTGCCATCCCAATAACCTCTTACGCCATCTAATTTTTCAGACATCACCCAACCCTGGATATCTTGGTTTTCATAGGTACCTAATAACATTAAATCATTATCGTTCGCCCAAGTTATTTGACTGAATAACATACAAAGTAATAAATAAACTACTCGCATAATATCTCCTTTTAAATTGTTTGAGTTTAAAAAGTGCGGTCATTTTTTGAAGTGTTTTTTAGTGAATTTGCGATAGGTGTCGCAAAATAATGAGACGTAAGCTGAAAAAAGGAGTGATAAAAAAGAGCGCTAGATTATTTGAAATGAACGCTATACAATGCCAACGCTATTTCGAATTTTAATTTTTAAGGAGAATAAAATGTATTTTGATCAAATTAAAGCTGAGCTTGTGGAAGCACAAGATGTACTAAATAAGTTTATTTCAGATGATAACAACATCAAACTCATTGAAAAAGCGGCTAAATTGTTAGCAGACAGCTTTAAAAATGGCGGAAAAGTATTATCTTGCGGTAATGGTGGTTCTCACTGTGATGCTATGCATTTTGCTGAAGAACTAACTGGTCGTTATCGTGAAAATCGTCCTGGTTATCCTGCAATTGCGATTTCTGATGTGAGTCATTTAAGCTGTGTAAGTAATGACTTTGGTTATGAGTATGTATTCTCTCGCTTTGTTGAGGCCGTCGGTAAAGAAGGCGATGTTTTATTCGGATTATCAACATCAGGCAATTCTAAAAATATCTTAAATGCGATTGAAGCGGCAAAAGCAAAAGGCATGAAAGTTATTGCGATGACAGGTAAAGATGGCGGTAAAATGGCAGGCCTAGCGGATGTTGAAATTCGTGTGCCACACTTTGGTTATGCAGATCGTATTCAAGAAATCCATATCAAAGTGATTCATATTTTAATGATGTTAGTTGAATTTGAAATGGCGAAAGAGGTTTAATACGCGACAAGTGCGGTTAAAAATTCAATGATTTAAAGATCCCAAAAGCTTTTTGGGATTTTTTATAAAAAATACTTGCATAAATAATCACTAAAAAGTAATATTTATTCATTATTATAAGTCAATCAAGGATAGCAGTAAACTTAAAATGGCGATTAGTGTTAAAAATTTGAATTTCTTTTATGGTTCATCACAGGCATTGTTTGATATCAATCTTGATGCACAAGAAGGCGATACTGTGGTGTTACTCGGACCAAGTGGGGCAGGGAAAAGTACGTTAATCCGTACATTAAATTTATTAGAAGTGCCAACCTCTGGTGAATTGCATATTGCGAATAATCATTTTGATTTATCTCAGGCGAATAATAATCCGAAAGCCATTCGTCAACTTCGTCAAGATGTAGGCATGGTATTTCAGCAATACAATCTTTGGCCACATTTAACGGTGATTGAAAACCTAATTGAAGCGCCAAAAAAAGTCTTAGGCATTAGCGAGGAAGAAGCGAAAAAAGATGCATTAGAACTTTTAAAACGTTTACGTTTGGAAGAGCATGCCGATCGTTTCCCGCTTCACTTATCTGGTGGTCAGCAACAACGTGTAGCCATTGCTCGGGCATTAATGATGAAACCACAAGTGTTGTTGTTTGATGAACCAACGGCGGCGTTAGATCCTGAGATTACAGCTCAAGTTGTTGATATCATTAAAGAACTTCAACAAACAGGCATTACTCAGGTGATTGTGACCCACGAAGTCAACGTGGCACAAAAAGTGGCGACAAAGGTCGTTTATATGGAACAAGGTAAGATTATTGAAATGGGCAGTGCAGATTGCTTTGATAATCCAAAAACCGAACAGTTTAAACAATATCTTTCACACTCAGAATGAGGAAACACAACATGAAAAAATTACTTTTAAGCGCAATTTTAATGGGCTCAGCTTTTGCTGCAAATGCACAAGAAATCACTTTCGCAATGGAGCCTAGCTATCCGCCATTTGAAACAACGAATGAAAAAGGCGAAATTGTCGGTTTTGATGTGGATGTTGCGAATGCAATTTGTAAGGAAATTCAAGCAACTTGTCACTTTAAAAGCCAAGCTTTTGATGCGTTAATTCCAGGCTTAAAATCTAAACGTTTTGATGCTTCAATTTCTGCTATTGATATTACGGATGCTCGTGCAAAACAAGTGGCTTTCTCCAATGCTTACTATGATAGTTCAGCAAGCTATGTAGCGTTAAAGGGTAAAGCGGATTTAGCTTCAGCAAAAACAGTTGGTGTTCAAAACGGAACAACGTTTCAACAATATACTGCAGCAGAAAACAAACAATATAATGCGAAAGCTTATGCAAGCCTCCAAGATGCGATTTTAGACTTAAAAAATGGTCGTATTGATATTATCTTCGGTGATACAGCAGTGTTAGCAGATATGATTTCAAAAGAAGCTGAAATTCAATTTGTAGGCGACAAAGTGACAGACAAAAAATATTTCGGTAATGGTTTAGGTATCGCAGTGAATAAATCAAGCAAAGAATTGCTTGAAAGTTTGAATAAAGGTTTAGAAGCGTTGAAAACAAACGGCGAATACCAAAAAATCTATGATAAATGGATGACTAAATAATCTATGTTTTATGATTATCTTACATTAATTGGACACGCAGCCCTAATGACCTTAGGGCTTGCTATTTGCTCTCTGATTGTCGGTTTATTACTCAGTATTGTTTTTACAGGACTAGAAGCTAATAAATATGCATTTATTGCGAAACCAACCGTGATTATCATTGCTTTATTGCGTGGTTTACCGGAAATCTTAGTCGTATTACTAATTTATTTCGGGTCAACCCAAGTCGTGGAAATGCTAACGGGGGAGTATATTGAATTTAGCGCATTTGGTTGTGGTGTATTTGCATTGTCTTTGATTTTTGCCTCTTATGCTTCACAAACCTTACGCGGTGCGATTCAAGCCATTCCAAAAGGGCAGTGGGAATCAGGTGCTGCTTTAGGATTAAGCCGTGCTTATACCTTCATCAATTTAATTATGCCACAAGTATGGCGACACGCTTTACCGGGTTTAAGCAACCAATGGCTCGTGTTATTAAAAGATACCGCACTGGTGTCGTTAATTGGGGTAGATGATTTAATGCGTCAAGCAGGGTACATCAATACAAATACCCACGAGCCTTTTACTTGGTATGGCATTGCAGCATTAATTTATTTAGTGATTACTTTGATCAGCCAAGCGGGTATTCGCAAATTAGAATTACGTTTCACGCGATTTGAACGGGGAGTCGAATAATGTTTCAAGAGTATTTAGCAGTGATTGCTCAAGGCATTCCGACTAGCCTGCTGCTTACGGTCGTCGCATTGTTTATTGCCTTTTTTCTCGCATTGGGCTTAACCTTCTTGCTTTCTATTGGCAATAAATTGGTGAAAAGTGCGGTCAATTTGTTTCTTGTTTTATTTACAGGGACTCCGCTTTTAGTGCAGTTTTTCTTAATTTATGCAGGCCCAGGCCAATTCCAATGGTTGGTGGACAGCCCATTATGGGGATTATTTTCCAACGCATGGTTCTGTGCAGCATTAGCGTTGGCTTTGAATAGTGCCGCTTATTCAACCCAATTATTCCACGGAGCGGTAAAAGCAATCTCTAAAGGTCAATGGGAAAGCTGTGCGGCATTAGGATTAAGTCGTATGCAGACTTTAAAAATCTTAATTCCTTATGCGTTAAAACGCGCACTCCCTTCTTATACCAATGAAATTATCTTGGTATTTAAAGGTACAGCATTAGCTTCTACCATTACGATCATGGACATCATGGGATATGCTCGCCAACTTTACGGTACTGAATATGATGCGCTCACTATCTACGGTATTGCAGGCGGTATTTACCTCATCATTACCGGTATCGCCACTTTATTACTCCGTCAGTTAGAAAATAAAGTGTTGTCATTCGAACGTATTGATACCGCCAAGGCATAAAGTGCGGCCAAAAATAGAAACAAATCGGGCAGTTTAAAAATTGCCCGATTTTTTATATGATTAAAGAAAATATTTTTATTTATGAGGCAATTATGTCTGAATCATCTTCCCTAAAATTCCATCTCGAACTATTACGTTTAATTCCGAAAAACTATTCCATCAGCTCATTAGAACTGCGAGAGAAATTGCTTGCATTAGGTATTGAGCGGGATTTGCGCAGTATTCAGCGTGCATTGAATACGTTATGTGAGCAGTTTGAAATTGATTGCAATACCAATGATAAACCGTATAGCTATCGTTGGAAACCCGATGCAAAAGGCTTAGATATGCCGATTTTAAACGAACAACAATCGTTGGTGTTGATGTTGGCAAAGCAATATTTAGCCGGCATTTTACCTGCCAATATTATGCAATCGATGGAGGGATTCTTTAAACAAGCGGATTACAATCTTGCTTATGAACCGCATAAAAAAGGCGCTTCAGAATGGCTCAATAAAGTGGCTATTGCACCAACTAGCCAGCCATTATTGCCTGCAAAAATTGATCCTGAAATTTTTAAGCAAATTAGTACCGCACTTTATCAAAACCGCTTTTTGCAAGTGCATTATCGTAGTATTCATGGTAAAGAACATAAGGCTAAAGTTAAGCCTCTCGCTCTTGTTCAGCAAGGCCCTAGCAGTTATGTGGTGGCAGAGTATGAGCATGGTGATATCTTACATTTAGCCTTGCATCGATTACTTGAAGTGAATGTCAGCACAATGCAATTTGAACGCCCGAAATTTAATCTAAAAGCTTATGTTGAAAGCCAAAAATTTGGTTTTAGTTCGGGTAGAAAGATTCGTTTAACTTTCCGTATTGATAAAAAAACAGGTGGCTTTTTAACAGAAACACCATTATCAACCGATCAAACAGTAAAAGATTGCGGTGATGAATATGAAATTTCTGCAACCGTGATTGAGAGCGCCATGCTGGAGTGGTGGATTGCCCATTTTGGCGAAGATTACCAAGAAATTGACCGCACTTATTTAGACAAAAATACCTAACGACATAAATTGTCGCTTCATCTTTTATCATTAAGCCATCAACAGAGAGGGCATTAAAATGAAGAAAATTGTTTATATTGATATGGATAATGTGATGGTTGATTTCCCGTCTGGTATTGCAAAATTAGATGAGAAAACTAAGCTAGAGTATGACGGTCGATATGATGAAGTCGAGGGCATTTTTAGCTTAATGGACCCCATCCCGAATGCGATTACTGCCGTTCATAAATTGATGAAAAAATACCATATTTACGCACTTTCTACCGCTCCTTGGCATAATCCATTAGCTTGGAGTGATAAAGTAAAATGGATTCAGCGTTATTTTGGCGAAGAAAAAGGCTCGGCATTATACAAACGGTTAATTTTATCTCACCATAAAAACCTGAACCAAGGCGATTATTTAATTGATGATCGCACTAAAAATGGGGCGGATAAATTCGAAGGCAAACACTTACATTTTGGTACTGAACAATTTGCTAACTGGAACTGTATTCTCTCTTACTTAGGTTGCGGGCCTTTTACACCAAGTGATATTTTGCAAGATTGTTTAAAAAAATCAGCCTCACTTGTACAAGTTGAAAATGAGGAATAAAGTCGAATCATTGGTGCTTTTGCAGATCGCTATAAATGGCAAGTATTTAATTTGGCATGTGTTTATGCGGATGAAACAACAACCGAACAGAAAACTGTCTATTTAATTATCAGCCTTAATCAAAGTGATGAGTTTAAAATGCGCATTGACGCAATGTGTGCTCATATTCAAGCCGAATATGACGTGTTATTACGCTCAAAATCACAGCTAAAACAATATTTCCAATGCCTTTCAGATAAGCCATTCTTACATATTGAAAGCTATACTTATCAACCCCTTTATAAAGCAGGGAATATATTTGGCATGATGGCTAGAGATAGACAGATTGATGAAATTTTAGAACAAAAAGGAGCGTGAAAAATGACGGCGAAAAATAAACCAATTTGCGTGGTATTAACGGGAGCTGGAATTAGTGCCGAAAGTGGTATTCCTACTTTTAGAGCAGAAGATGGCTTGTGGGCAGGGCATAAAGTAGAAGAAGTTTGCACGCCCGAAGCCTTGCAAAAGAATCGCGCGAAAGTGCTCGATTTCTATAATCAACGCCGTAAAAATGCGGCAGCAGCTAAGCCAAACGCTGCGCATCTCGCCTTAGTTGAACTAGAAAAAGCCTATGATGTGAGAATCATCACGCAAAATGTGGATGATTTACATGAACGTGCTGGCAGCTCTAAGGTGTTGCATTTACACGGTGAATTAAATAAAGCTCGCAGTAGTTTTGATGAAAGTTATGTTGTGGATTGTTTTGGCGATCAGAAATTAGAAGATAAAGATCCAAATGGACACCCAATGCGCCCTTACATCGTCTTTTTTGGCGAAATAGTGCTGATGCTAGAACGAGCGGTTGATATTATGGAACAAGCAGATGTTGTGTTAGTGATTGGCACTTCTTTACAAGTGTATCCAGCCAATGGCTTGGTCAATGAAGCCCCAAGCAAAGCGCCAATTTATCTGATTGATCCTAATCCAAATACGGGCTTTGTTCGTAAGCAAGTGATTGCCATAAAAGAAAAAGCGGGTGAGGGCGTTCCGAAAGTGGTCGCTGAGTTATTGGAGAAAATTAAAAAATCATAGAAAAACGACCGCACTTTTTTACATAAATAGCGACTTCGGTCGCTATTTATCATTGTTTATCTTGCTTAAGCATATGCATAATAAGCCTAATAAGCGTTTCTTTTTGTTTCGGATCAGATTCTGCCACTAATAAAGTGAGTGCTGCAAGCCCAGTATCATTGATAACAGGATGTCCATTCTGATCAAACAAACGCCCATTTCTATGTAAGAAATCTACAAATAGAAATGCACCACTACGTTTATTACCATCTGAAAAAGGATGGTTCTTAACGACAAAATAAAGTAAATGTGCCGCTTTTGCTTCAATGCTTGGATAAGCAGGTTCACCAAATACACTTTGATCTAAATTGCCTAAAATCGCAGATAAGCCATTATCTCGTTCTCGTCCAAACAGATCACTTGCTTCACCTTTTGTCATCAGCTGTGATTTTAACTCTGCTAGTGCAGAACAGGCCTCAGCATAAGTCGGTAATGTACCGCCTTGCTGTGTTTGTGGTTCGGTAAGTAAACCTTCATCATATTGTTGTAGCCATAAAAACGTATGCGTATAACGGCTGACAATATCCACTAATCCACGACCGCTTTCTAGCGTTAATTCCGATGAATTTGCCGTTTTTTGAATAAGCGCAAGTGCTTGTTCTAATTCGTGAGCATTTTGCTGTACTCGATCCTTATGTGGGCGGAACGGAACGAAATATTGCGGAAGCCTTTGAATCGGCGAAGCGTGATAATTGTTTGTTGGTGCTCGACGAAGTGGATACGTCCCTGTTTTCACGCGATGGTGCAGAACGTAGCTGGGAGCGTTCACAAGTGAATGAAATGTTGACACAAATTGAACGCTTTGATGGCCTGATGGTGGTATCAACAAATTTAATTGAAGTACTCGATCCAGCTGCCTTACGCCGTTTTGATTTGAAACTGAAGTTTGATTATTTAACTCTGCCACAACGTTTAGATTTCGCTAAACAACAAGCGGAAATTTTAGGGTTGCCGTTGTTATCGGAAGAGGATTTAGGTCAGATTGAATCGCTTAATCTGCTGACGCCCGGAGATTTTGCTGCGGTAGCTCGTCGTCACCAATTTTCTCCTTTTCAAAAGGTGCAAGATTGGCTGAGTGCATTACAAGGTGAATGTGAAGTGAAACCAGCGTTTTCTGCAACGACAAGGCGTATAGGGTTCTAATAAAAGCGCGGTCAAAATGATCTGACCCCAAAAAGTTAGACTGTTATTTAAAGGATTGTTTTCGATATTGTACCGGACTCAGTCCTTTTAATTTTAGTTGAATCCGTCGGTGATTATAGTAATCCAAATAATC
>OBUR01000440.1_pt1 | contig 10586 bp, 7 predicted proteins | sample 1475951 | NCBI WGS metagenome assembly OBUR01 (sample SAMEA2579957, study PRJEB22360) | human gut metagenome
AATATTCAGTTCGCAATCAACCCTCAAACTGGTCGCATTATCGTAATCGAAATGAACCCGCGTGTGTCTCGTTCTTCCGCGCTCGCATCTAAAGCAACTGGCTTCCCAATCGCAAAAATCGCAACGAAACTTGCTTTAGGCTACACTTTGGACGAAATTCAAAACGATATTACGCGTTCAACTCCTGCAAGCTTCGAGCCAACAATCGACTACGTTGTAACGAAGATTCCGCGCTTTGCTTTCGAAAAGTTCCCAGGAGCAGACACCACGCTTACAACTTCTATGAAGTCAGTTGGCGAAGCAATGGCTTTGGCTGGAAACTTCCAGGAATCCCTTGGAAAAGCAATGCGCTCAATCGACAAGCGTCACGCGTGCTTTAGCTGGGATGGCGAGCGCCCAAGCAAGGAAGAAGTTAATAAGCTTCTTGAAGAAATGCATACTCCAACCGAGCATCGCTACTTGCAAATCCAGCGCGCGCTTTGGGGTGGAGCAACGCCAGATCAAATTTTTGCAGCAACAAAAATCGACCCTTGGTTTGTAGAGCAGCTGGCTCAAATTAACGAAACTGCGCTCGCAGTTCGTGAAGCTGAAACCTTAACTCCTAAAGTTTTGAAGCGTGCTAAGCTTGCTGGTCTTTCGGACGTGCAGATTGCGCATTTGCGTAATCTTGGCGACGAAGGCGAAAATATGGTTCGTGAGCTTCGTTGGGCTTACGGTTTGCGCCCTGTTTACAAGACTGTTGATACTTGCGCAGCTGAGTTCGACGCAGCAACTCCGTACTACTATTCTTGCTACGCTGACGAAAGCGAGTTGAAGAAGCGCGATCGCGAAGCTGTGATTATCCTTGGCTCTGGTCCAAACAGAATCGGCCAGGGTATTGAGTTTGATTACACTTGCGTTCACGCTGTTCAGGAATTGGGCAAGGATTACGACACCATTATGGTTAATTGCAATCCTGAAACAGTTTCTACAGATTACGACATGTCTGACCGCCTTTACTTTGAGCCTCTTACTTTCGAAGATGTGCTTGAAATTTACGAAGCAGAAAAGAAGCTTGGACCTGTTAAGGGCGTGATTGTGCAGCTTGGTGGCCAAACGCCACTTTCGCTTGCTGCTCGTCTTAAAGCTGCAGGAGTTCCAATTTTGGGAACGACTCCTGAGGCTATTGATTTGGCTGAAAACCGTGAGCTTTTCGGCGAGGTTCTTCGTCAAGAAGGCATGAACGCTCCCCGATACGGTACAGCTTTAAGCCTTGAGGAAGCAAAAGATGCAGCTCACGCAATCGGCTACCCGGTTCTTGTGCGTCCAAGCTACGTACTCGGCGGTCGCGGAATGGAGATTGTGTACGACGACGCTCAGCTTGCAAAGTATGTTGATCGCGCATTGGATGAAGCTCGAGCAGACACTGTTGTTTCTGGCCGCTTGCCTTCGCCGCTTTTGATTGATAAGTTCCTTCAGGACGCTATTGAAATTGATGTTGACGCGCTTTACGACGGCAACGAGCTTTATATTGGCGGCATTATGGAGCATGTTGAGGAAGCTGGCGTGCACTCTGGTGACGCTGCTTGTACTCTTCCTCCAAGCACGCTTTCGGACGATCAAATTCGCCGCCTTCGCGAAGGCACGCTTTCGATTGCGCGCGGCTGCTCAGTTCGCGGTCTGATTAACGTGCAGTACGCTTTTATGGCAAACACTTTGTATGTAATTGAAGCAAATCCTCGAGCGTCTCGTACTGTTCCGTTTGCTTCTAAAGCTACTGGTGTTGCTCTTGCTAAAGCTGCTGCTCGAATTATGGCTGGTGAAACAATTGCACAGCAGCGCAAGCGTGGACTTCTTCTTCCGCAAGGCGATGGTGGTGATATTCATCCAGGTCAGCAAGTTGCTATTAAAGCTTCTGTGCTGCCGTTCAAGCGTTTCCGCACTCCTGTTGGTCGTACGGTTGATATTTTGCTCGGACCAGAAATGCGTTCTACCGGCGAAGTTATGGGCTTCGATCGTGACTTCCCACATGCTTTTGCTAAGAGCCAGCTTGCAGCATACAAGGGTGGTTTGCCTACCAGCGGCAACGTGTTTGTGTCTGTAAGTGATGCAGATAAGCGTCAACTTCCGCTTCTTGCAGTGCGATTAGTGGAGCTTGGTTTTACGATTTGGGCTACTGAAGGTACAGCTTCTGTGCTTCGTCGTTATGGTATTGATTCCGTGATTGTCGATAAGCTTTCTAGTCAGGGCGACACGGCGAAGGATATGCCAAATAGTGAGAAAGCGCATGAAAGAATCGGTAAGAATGTTGTAGAGCTTATCGAAAATGGTAAGATTGATATGGTATTGAATACGCCGAATTCAAGGGGATCGCGCACTGATGGTTATGCCATTCGTGCAGCAGCTGTAGCAGCTGATCTTCCGCAATTCACTACTATTACCGAATTCGCACCAGTATTAATGGCTATTGAAGCTGTTAAGAACAACGATTATCAGGTGATGAGCATACAAGAACATGCTCAGCAGTTGTTTGCAATTGAACAGGCAGAAAGTCAAGAAAGTCGGGCTTAATACATGACCGAGAGCATTCGTGATCAAGAAGTGCAGGCGCAACGATCCGATTTTGGTTTGCGTTTGAAGAACGCTATGGCAAAATATGGACCATTGTGTGTTGGAATCGATCCTCATCGCAAAATGCTGCTTAATTGGGGATACAACATGGATGCTCTTGGAGCTGAACTTTTTTCTATGCGCATGCTGCAAGCTATGAATGGTAGGGCAGCGGCAGTTAAATTCCAATCCAGCATGTTTGAGCGCTATGGTTCTAAGGGTTTCGCAGCGCTTGAGCGTGTGCTGTATGCCGCTCGTCAAATGGATATTATTACTATTGTTGATTGCGGTCATGGAGGATTGTCTACTACTATTTCTGCGCTTGCAGACGCATATTTTAAGCCTGGAGCTCCGCTTCTTGCTGATGCTATTACTTTGCTTCCTTATTATGGCGCACGTTCTATGGGCGGCTTAATTAACGAAGCTCTTAATAACGGTCGCGGTGTTTTTATTGCGTCTCTAACTTCTAATCGCGAAGGCGCAAGTTTGCAAACTGCTATTAGGCAAAGCGGAACTTACCGCGGAACTACTGTAGCTCACGGAATTGCTCAAACGGCTCAAAGTTTTAACAATAAAACTAAAGGAATGGGTTCTGTTGGTTTAATTGTTGGAGCGACTATTGGCGACTGGATGAACGGTGGTGGAATTGACGTAACCAGTTTTACTGGTCCAATTCTTTCTCCTGGTTATGGGTGGCAAGGTGCAGAAGCTGACGATTTAAAGCGTGTTTTTGCTGGTACACATGGTAATGTATTGGTAACTGTTTCGCGTTCGATTGCGTCGCATGGTCCAAATATTGGTGAACTTTCGGCTGCAACTGAACGCATAGCATTGGATATTCGTCAGGCTCTTGTTGATTCAGGCGAATGTGTGTAAACGAGAGGTAAACAAATGGGTGCCACGGATGAGACTGCAGTTTCGCAGTCTAGACGTCGATTAATCGTATTAACGGGTCCTACTGCGGCTGGTAAAGGCACAGTAGAAGGCATACTTCGTGAGAAGCATCCACATATTTGGCTATCTGTTTCTGCTACCACTCGTGCGCCTAGACCTGGTGAATTTAATGGTATTCACTATTGGTTCTTAGATGAAGAAGAATTTGAGCGTCGTAAGCGTAATGGCGAATTCTTGGAAACTGCGCTGGTTCATGGCATGGCTCATTATGGCACCCTTCTTCAGCCTGTTTTGGATCATCTTACGCAAGATATTCCTACTTTGTTGGAAATAGATTTGCAAGGAGCTAGGCGTGTAAAACAAGAGGCAGCTCGTCTTGGATTAGAAGTCGTGTACGTGTTCATTGCGCCTCCGAGCTTTGAAGAGCTTAAGCGTCGTCTTATTGGTCGTGGTACTGAAACTCCTGAGCAGCAAGCAAAACGTTTGGAAACCGCTAAAGTTGAGATTGCTGCAGCTAAAGAGTTTGATGTTGTTATTGTGAACGATAATGCTGAGCGTGCCGCAGATGAACTGTGGAATGTTATTGCAAGCGAATACGACTTATAGTTAAAACTTACGCAATATCCAATCGATAGCATATAATAAGCCTTTTGGAACTATTGTGGCACCATAGAATTTGGAGAATATTATGGCATTAGGCACTCAGCCAACACCTACTGGTCTTGCGAATCCACCGATTGATGATTTAATGCAACATGCGGATTCCAAGTATGCGCTTGCCTTATTTGCTGCAAAACGAGCACGTCAAATTAATGCTTATTTTACTCAGCTTAATGAAGGTTTGCTTCAAAATGTTGGCCCACTAGTTGAGTATCAAAATCAAGAAAAGCCTTTAGCTATTGCTTTCCGCGAAATTAATGCTGGATTGCTTGAAGAGACTCTTGGTGAGGACGATTTAAGCGAAGGTAATTAATAAGCCTTGCTAATAAACGTCTTTATGGGTATTCGCAGTCGCGTATCATCCGTGCTCAATAAAGCGGATGCACGGCTGCGTTTTTCACTTTATTTAGCCTGTATTTAGCCTTATCGACTATAAACGTAAGGGGGAAATGTGGAAGAACGTAAATTAATTTCTGCAGAATCTGTAACTGAAGGTCATCCTGACAAGTTATGCGATCAAATTGCTGACGCTATATTGGACGATATGCTTCGTCAGGATTCTCATGCGCATGTTGCTGTAGAGGTTTGTGCTTCCGTTGGTCAGTTTGTGGTTTTTGGCGAAGTGCGTGGTGAAGTTTATAGCGATATTCCGGGAATCGTGCGTCAAGTTGTTCGTAATGTTGGCTACACGAGCTCCACAATTGGTCTTGATGCTGATTCTTGTGGTGTTATGGTTTCTTTAACTGAGCAAAGTGCAGAAATTAATCAAGGTGTTGCTAGGTTGGATGCTTCTTGCGAGAGTGCATCTTCTCGTGAGGAGCACTACGCTGCTCAAGGTGCAGGCGATCAAGGTGTTATGTTTGGTTACGCTAGCGACGAAACAGATACTTTAATGCCTTTGCCGATTTATCTTGCTCATCGTTTAGCTCAAAAGCTTGCTAAAGTTCGTAAAGATGGCACTGTTGCGCATTTGCGTCCAGATGGGAAAACTCAAGTAACGATTGAGTATGATTCAAAAGGATTGCCTAAACGTTTGGATACTGTGCTTATTTCTACTCAGCATGACCCAGAAGTTTCTAGAGACTGGTTACAAGATCAGCTTGTTGAACATGTTGTTAATCCTGTGTTGGACGAAGTTCTTGCTCAAAAAGTTGCGCACGATTCGTACCGTATGCTTGTAAACCCTACTGGCTCCTTCGTTTTGGGAGGTCCTGCAGCTGATTCGGGCTTAACTGGTCGAAAAATTATTGTTGACACTTATGGTGGTGCTGCTCATCATGGTGGTGGAGCTTTTTCCGGTAAGGATCCTAGCAAAGTTGACCGTTCTGCAGCTTATGCAGCTCGCTGGGTTGCAAAAAATATTGTGGCAGCTGGTTTAGCTCATAAGGCAGAAGTTCAAGTTGCTTATGCTATTGGTATTGCTGATCCTGTAAGCGTAAACGTAGAAACTTTCGGAACTGAAGCTGAAGGTATTACGCGTGCAGATATTGCGCGTGCTGTGCGTGAAGTATTTGATTTGCGTCCGGCTGCGATTATTGACGAGCTTAACTTGCTTCAGCCAATTTATGCTCCAACTGCAGCTTATGGTCATTTTGGCCGTACGGATGTTAAATTCCCTTGGGAAGAAACGAATCGTATTGAGCAATTGAAAGATGCGCTAAAAAAGTAGTTTTATTGATAAATTTTGCTGTAAAATAACAGTAATTATGTGATGTAATTCAAGTAAAACTAAGGGTTATTTATGGCAGAGCAACCTTCGCTAGACGGCTTAGCGCGTAAAACGAGACGTAAGCGCAATGCTGTTTCTCTAGTGCCTGCTAATGAATGCCCTATTGCGCATGTGATGCTTGATGTTCAAGCTTCACATTTAGGTCGTACTTTTGATTACTTGATATCGCAAGATCAAGATGAATCTGCTCAGCCTGGGGCGTTTGTACGCGTTCGTTTTGGAGCACAAAAGCTCACTGGAGTTATTTGGTCTCGTTCTTCGCATACAGACACCCCTCATACTGCTTTAAGATTTTTAGAGCGCGTGTTTCCTCCAGATGTTTTGCTTTCTAAATCTTTGCGAGACGATATTGACGCCATAGCTAAAGCTTATGGTGGAACTAGCTCAAATATTTTGCGTCTTGCTGTGCCTCAACGCGTAGCTCGTGTTGAGCATGAGGAAGTTTTTGACAACATACGCTTGCAACGCAGAAAACAGTGGCGTGAAAATCTTAAGAAGCGTTTGCAAAACGATAACAATACAAACCCAGGTTACGCTACAACTTCTCGCATGATTTATGATTACGAAAATGCAAATATTTTATACAATGCATTAATCAAAAAATCTATTGACGCAAGTTTTAGTGAAAATAAAACAGAAAATCAATTAGTCAAGCAAGCAGAAAATAATTCTTCTCAATCTTTTATTGTAGACGCTTTACCAGGTTCTTGCCGACTTGCACAAGATTTAGCGTGGATGATTGTCACTGCTTTAAGCGCGTGTAAGCAAGCTGTTGTAGTTTTGCCGACGCTAAGAGAAGTAAATGATGTAATGCGCGCGCTAATGGTTTACGGATTAAAGCCATATAAGCGCGTCAGTGAGAATCATCGTGGTTTTTCTGCTGGAAGTTTTGATGGCGATGTAGCTCGACTTTGTGCTGCGGATCCTCCAGCTGATAGATATAGAGCTTGGCGTGCAATCGCGTCAGGAATAGTTCCTTGCGTTCTTGGCACTAGAGCTGCAATGTATGCTCCAGTTGAGGGAGATGCTTTATTTGCGATTGTTGAAGATTGCGCGTACCAATATGCTGATGGCATGATGCCGTATGCTCAAGCGCGTGGAGTTATGCGGCTTCGTGCGAAAAGGCATGGCGGCGTATTTGTGTCAATGTCGTATTCCAGAAGCGCGCTTAGTCAAAGTGAAGTAGACTGCTATATGTCAAATGCGCAAGATGCGCAAGGTGAGCAATCTGTTCAAACTACTAAAGTTATTCAAACTACTCAATCTGCTAAAACTGCTGAAACAATAAGCGGATCTAGTATCCCTGTAAGTGCGAGTAAACTTGCTCGCGAAAAGTTAGTTCCGTGGGTTCGTTGGCTTAATCGTGAAGCTTTATTGAAATTAGCTGACCCAAGTATTGGCGCTCGCATACCGCATAGCGCAGTAAGAGCTATTAATGATGCTCTTTCGGATGGTAAGCCTGTGCTGCTTTCTATTGCGCAAGATGGTGTGACGCAATCGGCTATATGCTCTTCTTGCAAACGTCAAGCGCGCTGTAGACGATGTACCGGGCCTCTCGATGTTGCAAATAGTCAGCAAACAGCACGTTGCTCGTGGTGTGGTGCTAGTGCAATAAATTGGTCTTGTTCTAATTGTGGCAGTAGCAATATGCGAGTTATACAAGTTGGCGCTGCTGGTGTTGCAGAAGAATTATCTAAACTATTTCGCAACGTGCCTATTATTATTTCGTCACAACACCAACCGAACGGAATTATCCAGTGTATTGATGAAAAACCTGTAATTGTTGTTGCAACTCCTGGATGTGAGCCTCGCGTACAAACGCAAGACGCAAATTGTAACGGAGAATATGGTGTTGTAGCAATACTCGATACGTGGGTAAGTTTGTACGCTTCGGGGCTTGATGCGCGAATAGATACACTTAATTCGTGGATGAAAGCTTCTGCTTTATGTGCTCCTAGAGCGCGCGGAGGAAGTGTGCTTTTGATTGGCGAAACGTATCCTGTTCTTGCGCGTGCGCTTACATTGTGGGATACGACTCAACTTTCTTGCAATGAGCTTTCAGAAAGAGCTCAAGCAATATTGCCGCCTTGTGTAACTGCAGCATGCGTATGGGGTGCTCGTGATGCGGTTATGCGTGCGCTTGAAAACATTGGTGCAATGCAAGAAAATCTTGGGTGCGAAAGTAGTCAAGATGCTGATTTTTCAGCAATTTCTCCATTATTAGGAATTGTTCCAATGCATCCGCCTGTTACAGACAGATACCAGCATTTTGACGATATTTACGACCGTGTAAAAGCTGTAGTAAGAGTTCCGCTTTATTTAAGACAAGAATTAGTGAACCGATTGCACAAGGAAGTAGCTCGTCACGTAGCAACACGTGCTGCAGGAGAGTTGCGTTTTTGTGTTGATCCAAAAGATTTATTAGCGTACTAACTTACTAATAGGGGAGAGAAAAATGTTAAAAACATATCATTGCGCAGTTTTGGGAGATCCTATTTCGCATTCGCTGTCTCCTGTGCTTCACAACACGGCTTATAAGGTTTTAGGTCTTACAAATTGGCAATATAGTAAGGAAAAAGTAAGCGAAACAGAGCTTCGCGATTTTATTGCGCATCTTGACGATTCTTGGAAAGGCTTAAGCCTTACTATGCCGCTTAAAAAAACCGTAATGAAACTCGGTACACCTTGCGACTACTGGTCGCGCGCGCTTAACGTGGCAAATACTGCAGTTTTTACTAGCAACCCAGCAACCGCTTCGCAATCGCAAATAAAGCTATACAACACTGACGTAAGTGGCATATTAATAACATTTATGCAAGCATTACATGAGCGTATATGCGAAGTAAAAAAGGCTGTTATTATTGGCAGTGGCAACACTGCGTCCTCTGCATTGGCAGCTTTAATTGAAATTGCGCAAGTAGCAAAGCTTGAGCAAGTGCAAGTTGTTGCTAGAACTGAAGATGACGGTAGTGTAAAAGGCGTTGAACGTTTTAATAATCTTATACAAAAGTATTGCGCTGATTTTCCAAATAAAATAAGCATAGGTCAAAATAATAAAAGCGAAGAAAATGACGCTATGTATGAGCCTGTGCAAGGTATTGAGTTCCCAACAATAAGCGAAGAAGTATTTTCAAAATTTGCAGACTATAGCGCAGAAAAATTGAGTGCAGAAAAATTGTCAGAATGTGATAAATCTCTCATTTTGAAATCTTTAAATTCACTCGAAGCTGTTCGTGCAATCGCAGAAGCAGACATAGTCATAAGCACAGTTCCAGCGCATGTAGCAGATCCAATTGCGCTTGCGTTGAAAGCGTACTGTCAAGATAGTGCGAATAATCAAACGAAATTAGGAACATTGCTTGACGTAGTTTACGATCCTCGCCCAAGCATGCTACTTAGTGTATGGCAACAATACGGTTGCGCTATTGGCGGAGAAGAAATGCTTTTGCAACAAGCTTTAGCACAAGTAAGTCTTATGACGATTGAGTACAGGCAATCTAAAGAAAATTTTGGGAATTGTGCTAAGACTGGCGCTGAGGATTGTGCTGAGACTGGTTCTGAGCTTGGTTATAAACCTAGTGCTGACAAGGCTAGATATTACGATGACTTAAGTAGTCTCATGCGAAAAGCCTTACAGGAGGCATTATGAGCGATAATACGCAACATACTACGCAAAGTGATGTGCAACGTGATGCGCAACATACTACGCAACGTTCCGCGTCGACTAGTATGCAACTATCTGACAGATTTGAAGTTATGCTAATTACAGGCATGAGCGGAGCTGGGCGCTCGCACGCTGCTAACGCGTTGGAAGATATGGGATGGTATGTTATCGATAATCTTCCGCCAAAACTGCTCATACCGCTAGTAGATATGATGACTTCATCCGGTTCTAAAGTGCATAAGCTTGCTGCTGTTATTGACGTGCGTTCTAGAGGATATTTCGACGACCTGTTTGCAGTTCTTGCGCATATTGATGACCTTGGTGTAAAAACGCGAATTCTGTTTCTAGATGCTTCAGATGCTGTGCTTATCAAGCGTTACGAGTCTGTGCGTAGACCGCATCCTTTGCAGCGCGGTGGCAGACTTATTGACGGTATTCTAGAAGAGCGAGAGCTGCTCAGTCATCTGAAAGATTGCGCAAATATTATTATCGATACTTCTGCACTTAGTATTCACCAACTTTCTACAAAGCTTTACGAAGGATTGCTTGGAAAAGGCTCTTCTACTGTTTCTGTGCATATTTTCAGCTTTGGATTTAAATACGGCATGCCAATGGACGCTGATTTTGTTGCCGATATGCGATTTTTGCCGAATCCTTTCTGGGTTCCTGAATTAAGGGAGCTTACAGGTAAGGATCAAGCTGTGCAAGATTATGTTTTATCGAATTCTGCGGCAATTACATTCTTAGATTCTTACGAAAATGCGCTTCTTACAGCTATCGACGGATTCGCTAAAGAAGACAAGCATTACGTGACTATTGCTGTAGGATGTACTGGCGGTCAGCATCGTTCTGTTGCCGTAAGTATTGAGCTTGCTAGACGTTTGAGATTGCACGGTTTGCAAGTTACAGTATCTGCAAGAGAGCTACAGAGAAGATCATAATAAGTGGAGAAGTAAAGTAGCAAAAAGTAAAGTAGTGAAAAAGTAAAGTAGTGAAATGCGATTATGAAACTAATCAATTAAAATTAATTAAAAAATTAAATAAAAATTG